>CAJDTQ010000001.1_pt1 | contig 40661 bp, 34 predicted proteins | sample 7389881 | NCBI WGS metagenome assembly CAJDTQ01 (sample SAMEA7055658, study PRJEB34461) | soil metagenome | biome: terrestrial ecosystem; feature: Peninsula; material: soil | place: Antarctica | collected 2016
CCAGGCCATCTATCAGCGGATACTCCAGGTAGCGCCAGATCATCCTGGCGCGTTGCATTTCATGGGATTAATAGCGAGACAGATGGGAAAAACCGAAATCGCTATCGAGCTCATCGGCAAATCACTCCTTTTCAAACCGGACTATGCGGAAGCCCATGGCAATCTGGGGAACGCCTTGATGCAGCAAGGCAGGATAGGCGATGCGATTGCCAGCTATCGCACCGCCCTCAGGCTCAAGCCGGACATGGTGGAGGTATACGTCAATCTGGGCAATGCGCTGAAGGAACAGGGCAAACTGGATGAAGCGATTGCCAGTTATCGAAAAGCGCTGACGTTCAACCGGGATTTCGCGGAAATACACACCAATCTTGGGAACGCACTGAGAGCGCAGGGTAAGCCGAATGAAGCGATTGCGAGTTATCGTAGAGCGCTCACGCTCAAACCTCGGCAGAAGCGCACAACAACCTGGGGAATATGCTGATCGAACGAGGCAGCCCGGAGGACGCCGTCGCCAGTTTTCAGAAAGCGCTTATTTTCAGTCCGGATTTTGCGGAAGCGCACAGCAATCTGGGGAACGCGCTCAGAGAACTTGGCAAGCTCGATGAGGCAGTTGAGAGCTATCGCAATGCGATCGCCCGCAAACCGGATTATGCCGAGGCATACAGCAATCTGGCAAATGCGCTGAAAGAGCAAGGGAGACTGGATGAGGCGGTGACCAACTATCAATATGCGCTTCGCATCAGCGAAAACCCGGAAATAAAAAGCGGATTCGCTCAGTGCATCGGAAATGTTTATTTTACTCACGAGATTCCCGGCATTCGTGCTTTTCTCGCCAGAGCCCTATCTGAGGCATGGAGCCGCCCGGCTGATCTCGGAAACCCGGCTGTATCGCTCATCAAGTTGAATCCGGTCGTCCGGCAATGCATGGACAGGGTAAATAGCGCCTGGCCCAATCCACTTTCTCCACGAGAATTATTTGAAACCCCCGGTTCAAACAGCGAGGGTGGGCGCCTTGGTCCCGATAGTCCAGATACCCTGGATGACCTGTCCGGCTTCGCCAGCCTCTGTAACGATCTCTTGCTCCAGTCCTTGCTGGAGGCTACGCCGGTATGCGATATGGAACTGGAGTGGTTTTTAACCATGGCAAGATATGCCATGTTGCATGTTGCCATCCACGAGCACGATCCTGACACGCTCACCGCTGATTCACCCGCCGTTTCTTCCAATTTTTTTCCGAAGGCATCAGAAGGGGAAGCGCTCGCTTTTTATTGCGCGCTGGCTCGGCAGTGTTTTATCAACGAATACATTTTTGCCTGTTCAGCCGAGGAATTGGAACTGGCGCAACGGTTGAAAGATCGCCTTGCTGCCGCCTTGACAGACTCGCTGCCTGTTTCCCCACTATTACTGGCAGCCGTGGCGGCGTATTTCCCGCTGAGCTCAGTGATCACCCCCGAGGCCCTTGTACAGCTGACTCTTAAACAACCGGCCCTTGTACAGCCGCTACTGGATCATTCCTTGCCCGATGCGGTGGCTGCGTTGCTAGTACAACAGGTGCGGGAACCACTGGAAGAGCAGCGGCTTCGCTCGCTCATCCCGCAACTGACGCCTATCGTTGGCGATACGTCCCGACTGGTGCAGAAGCAGTATGAGGAAAATCCGTATCCAAGATGGGTCAAACTGCCCTTACGCCGCGAAAACATTTCGATTAATCGGTATCTGCACAACCGGTTTCCTTTTTCGCAGTTCACCCCGATCAGCCGGTTCGATGAGGCGAACGCAGGAATCGATATCCTGATAGCCGGATGCGGAACGGGCCAGCATTCGATTGCAACCGCCCAGCGACATGGCAATGCAAAAGCCTTCGCCGTGGACTTGAGTTTAACCAGCCTGTGTTACGCAAGAAGAAAGACCGAGGAACTGGGCTTGAGGAACATTGAATATGCACAGGCCGACATTACCCGCTTGAGCACGCTCGGTTCGCCTGAAATAGGCAGCAGAATGTTCGATGTCGTCGAATCGGTCGGCGTGTTGCATCATCTTGCAAATCCACTGGCAGGATGGCGGGAACTGCTTGCTTTACTACGCCCCGGTGGGTTCATGCGTTTGGGCTTTTATAGCGAACTCGCCCGGCAAAATGAAATGGATGCGCGGCTTTATATCGCCGAAAAGGGATATGCGCCGAATGCGGAAGATATCCGACGGTGCCGCCAGGACATGATGTCACCCGAAAATGCGGCGCGATTCCAGAAAGTTTTTTCCGCCAGGGACTTTTATACGATGAGCGAGTGTCGCGATTTGCTGCTTCACGTTCAAGAGCATCACTATACGCTGCCCCGGCTTAAAGAAAACCTGCGGGAACTGAACCTCGTATTTCTTGGATTTTCACTCGATTCCAACATTTCCAAACGATATGGAGAGCGTTTTCCCGAGGATATATCCCAGACCGACCTGGATAAATGGCACGCCTTTGAGATCGAGCACCCTGACACATTTAAAGGCATGTATCAGTTCTGGTTACAGAAACCGGTGAATACCCAGCATTGATGGAAGAAATGAGCTGCCATTGACGGCGATAAAGGTCCCAGGATTTTTTCAAGCAAGACCCTATCGGATCAATGGATATTTTCCTTGACATTCTGGAGTAATCCACACCGTCATAATAATCGCATAAATTCGCAAAATCATCCCCTGCAAACTCGCACGAGGCTTAGCTCTTAGCGTATCTATTTGATTTTAATGCATTATTAAAAAGTTCAAAAAATAGCCAAGCAAGAAAATACTGTTACGGGTACGTGACTTACCTACCCTGTTCAGAGGTTATCAACAAACTTATCCACAGCAATTGTGGACAATAAAGCTCAGCTCGCCGCCGCTCTAAACATTCTCCCGAAGTTATCTTATAACGCTTTGATAAATCGTTGAATTTCCCGGATGAGCGCAAATAACCCACCACATGACCCTGCGAGCTTTAAGCATTTCTCTTTGCCCGCGTCAATAATATCAACCCCGGTTAACCGTCACTCCGGTTATTTGCTTACGTCGCTGGGATTTTTATACTCCTCCATGCGAAGTGCTGTTTCCACGGCTTTCTTCGCTTCGTCAACCGTCTTGACGCGCGATAGATCAACTGCCGGATTAGGGTAGCTGTGCCAGAACGAAAAACCCGCGGCCGTGATCCACAGGAGACCCCTGACATGCTGGTCTATAAATACCTCATGATGATTTTCGTCAATTATTTTCCATTCCAAGTCCATAGCTCAAACTCCTCAGCAGGTTATAATATGAAACTGTCAGTAACTTTCGCAGACCCCATCACTTCATTGAGCGCTTTGCCCCTCATGCGCACCGGTGCGCATATCGCATCCCCGGCCTTCAAATGAAGCGAAAACCCGGTATGGACCGCCCGGCTTTTGGCGACTAAACTTAATTCGGGATTGCGAACCAGCCCTAGTCGAAACTCAGTCTAACAAAATTATATGCATTGTTTAACTTACCTTGGAGAAAATATGGTTCAGAGTGCCCAGACGCGCTGGAAGATTTTATTACCGGTTGCCGTAGCCGTAACGCTTGTGGGTTCAATGGCAAAAGCCGATACCGTAACCGATTGGAACCGCAAGGCGGGTGATATTCTTGTCGATTCCGGATTGGGGCCGTTACCGGTTGATCGGGCGCTGGCTATCGTCCAGGCTTCCGTCTACGAAGCGGTCAACGCAATTACCCGGCGCTATCCCGTCAGTGACGTCAAGCTTGAAGCGGCCCCAGGGGCCTCGGTTGACGCCGCGATAGCGGCGTCAAACCGTACTGCGCTGGCAAAACTTGTACCGTCCCGACTGGCTGAAATCGACGTTGCTTATCAGGCGGCGCTGATTACCATTGCCGATGGCCGAGCCAAGACCGACGGCATTTCGGTAGGAAACGAAGCAGCTGCGGCGATTTTAGCCAGGCGCATTGACGATGGGTCGACGGCGGGTGAAGCATACCGGCCTCGCACCTCTCCAGGAGTCTATGTGCCTACCGTAATACCCGAGGCGCCTCAATGGGCAAAGATGAAACCGTGGCTTATGACCAGCCCTGCGCAGTTCCGTCCCGGTCCGCCGCCACCGCTCGACAGCGCGCTATGGGCACGCGACTACAACGAGGTCAAGACGCTTGGCGGCAAACACAGCGATCGTCGCACTGCCGAACAGACCAATATCGCCCTCTTCTGGGAAGAAGTGATGCCGCCAATTTACCACGGGGTTGTACGCTCCGTTGCCGAGGTTGACGGACGGGAAATTACGCAGAACGCACGCTTGTTTGCCGCTGTAACTCAAGCATCGCATGATGCGTTAATCGCCGTGTTCGATGCAAAGTATCACTATGACTTCTGGCGACCGGTCACGGCGATTCGTAACGGGGACATCGATGGAAACGACGCAACAGATCGAGACCCGTCCTGGCTGCCTTTCATCGAGACGCCAATGCACCCTGAATATCCATGCGCGCACTGCATCGTTGCCGGGGCGGTGGGCGTGGTGCTGCAAGCGGAAATCGGCGTGGGACCTACACCCCTCTTGACGACCACCAGTAACGCCGCCGGTGGCGTAGCGCGAAGCTGGACGAAAATTGATGATCTTACGCAAGAAGTCAATAATGCTCGCATTTACGATGGCGTGCATTACCGCAATTCTGGAGAAGTGGGCACGGCCATGGGCCGGCAGATCGGCGAACTGGCCGTAACGAAGTATTCACGACCGCACAAGTAGAACGGTCAAGGCGGGCATCGGGCCGCGTCGTCTTCCTGACAAAGCGACGCGCCCGACCGCAACTCGCATCCATGGGCCAGATTGCAGTAGCGGGTGCTCATGCCCTGCGTCAGGACTGACCATTTCAGAACGTCGTTAAACTGCGTACGACGCATCGAAAAATTTAATTTCGCAAATTTTCGCCGGGTGCTAACTCCCCGATTCCGCACAAGCCCTGACATAAGATCATAAAGTTTTTTCTTGACATTTTTGCAATAATCCACATCTCCAAAAAGCCGCGAGTAATAGGCAGGAGTGCCAAAAATTGCACCGGTAAAACCTGCTTGCATGTCAACTCTTTGTTCAAGCCGCTGATAAGAAATGTATTTCTGTAAAGATTAAAAAATAGCCAAAAACAGAAACATTGTTACATAGAGACCACTTAGTCATTATGCTCATAGGTTATCAACAAACTTATCCACAGGAAATGTGGACAGCAGATTGGCTTTCCACTTACCGCACCATGCTGCTCGGACCCCTATAACACACGCTGCCGGCAACTAATACCGGGAACCAAAGTGAATCGTCTCTGACTAACTTATTTATGTGCCCTTTCTACCTCAGCATTGAAGGTGGGCAAGGTTGAACAAGGTTAGATTTTTTCTGTTGCTGATTCTCGTAAGGAGAAAAAAGTGAAAAAATATGACGACTCGAATGGCTCCATCACGGTTACTGCTTTGCTTGATCATAGAGCGGAAATTTTTACGCAAAAAAGATTTACACACTCTCAATCAAAAGCACAACAACATGGAAACGACATAAGCAACGACCGGCAAGAAAAAATGTTAGCGATCAGATCGAGGTTTGCGCAGGAACAACTCAACTGGGATTAGCCGCCGACAAAGCGGCAACATGGGCCTTATAACGGTTGTGTTACGCAGCTGTAAGCTGCGTTTGAATCACGCATGCCGTGCTTCCGCGATGTCCTGCTGTATTCCTGTTACAGCCGTGCATATTTTATTGATCTTGAGCTTGAGCTGAAAAACGATCGCTCTTCAGCGCCAACCCGCTGCGGATACATTGGCCGGAAAGTTTCAACTTACACGGATATTCTTGAATTGCCATGGATCACTTCCATCCACGTCTTCGCTGAATAGCCATCCTCTATCTCCCAGAGGGGTCCAATCGGTATACACGCCTAAAATTTCTCCGAGATAAGGTCGCGCGATCTTCATAACGACCTCATGGTCAATGTCGTCGGGCTCGACCACACCCGCATCCGGATTTTGAAGCACCCATACCATGCCGGCCAGGACGCCTGCCACAACCTGCAAGCTTGTTGCATTGTTGTGTGGCGCTAGCCGCCGCGCTTCCTGTATCGACAAACGTGAGCCGTACCAATAGGCGCCCTTGGCGTGACCCATGAGCAGAACGCCAAGCTCATCCGTTCCGTCCAGTATTTCATCCCGAAGGATTCGCTTGCTGGACTGCGACCGCCAACTCCTGCCTGCCAATTCATGAATGGAAAGCACGGCATCATCACAAGGAAGGTATGCGTAATGCACCGTCGGACGATAAATCAGTTTCTCGTTTTCTTTCAACGTAAGATGATCGGCAATGGATATGGATTCACTATGAGTAATCAGAAAACCCTGGTAAGCGCCACCGAGCGGAACCCAGCTGCGCACACGTGTGGCGGCGCCGGGCTGGTTAAGGTAAATGGCGGCGTCACAGCCGAATCCATGGCGTGCTCCGTCCCGGGGCCAGTGGCGCTCATGACTCCCCCACCCCAGTTCTGAAGGCTGAAGACTTTCTCCGACGAACCCTTCGACCGACCAGGTATTGATAAACTCATCGTCAAGCTTGCGTCGGTTGCTAATCTGGGTATCCCGTTCCGCGATGTGTATCGTTTTGATTCCGAGGCGAGATGCCAGCTCGGCCCAGTCTTCAGAGCCTACCGGCTTCTTTACTGCCAAGCCCGTATCCTCCGCGATGTTAAGCAGTGCCTGTTTGACAAAAGCTGAAGCAAGGCCAGGGTTGGCACCGTGAGCCACGAGAGCCGTGGGGCCTCCACGTTTTTCGCGTGCGAACGCGAGGGCTTTCTCGCGCAATGCATAATTCGAGCGCGACGATACCGATATCGATTTGTCGGTATAGCCACCCAACCACGGCTCGATGCAAGTATCAAGGTATAGTGAACCGCGCTGCCAGCACAATTCGATCAAGGCAAGGCTGGAAACGTCCACCGACAGGTTGAGCAGGAAATCTCCCTTGTTCAGCCACTGTCCGATTACGGCAGGGTAGTTTTCTTCCGTCAGCATATGAAGCGTAAATTCCACGCCGAATTGCCGCGCAATATCCCGGCCACTCTCATCAGCGGAAATTATCCTGATCTGTTCAGAACGTATTTCGAGATGTTGAAGCAATAGCCTGAGCAAGGCTTGCCCTATGCTGCCGAAACCCACAATTACTAACTTACCTTGCAGACGCGCGTATTTGTCATACGCTGTCTTTTCCATGCTAAGATTTTCCTCTGCTTCTTTGAACATATTCTCCCTCTTTCCTGACTCCTGCTGAACAAACATTTCCCATCGGACAAACTCGATAATCTGCCGAACAAAATCCCAATCACTCGCGTTCGCTTTGGCTCTGCTTTGCCTTGTTGCCCGGACCAACTGGAACTGAACGTAGCAGATTGAGTCAAACTGATACTTTAGCGCTTCGTATTTCTTTTTTTGAGGAGAGCGACAAAATGACCAATTGTATCCTGCCACAGCATGAAAATCATACTCATCCGCACGGTCCGGAATGCGGCCATACAGGTATCATGCACAACGGGCACGTCGATTACCTCCATGACGGGCATCTGCACCACCCGCACGGCAGCCATATCGATGAGCATGTGCTAGACGTAACCACCGTCAATCCCGAAAGCTGCACGCCTGAACATCAATGCGCAGGCCATGCGCAAGGACATATACATGGACCTGACTGCGGTCATGAAGCCGTACCGCATGGCGAGCATATCGATTACCTGGTCGATGGCCACCTCCACCATCCGCATGACGGTCATTGTGATGATCATGGAGCAGTTAAGGTGGTTTGATCGCGGTATTGCTGGACAAGCCACGGGGGGTCCGATGTCAGGAGCCCATTCGAAGATGGGAATCCCACATCGGAACAGGTAAGAGGCTTTATGCGTCCGTTTCGATTCGGTGGACCAAATTCGCCGTAGCGGATCGCTGCTTTACCTTATCCGCCGGTGGGTAAATCCTGCTCTACCGATTGAGGCTGATCGCGGCGGGCAGAACCCGCCCTACGGCTGTCGCGACAGGTCGTTGTTATCCTCGCGTGTTTTCCTTCCTTGCTGGTGTGTAGGTCGGGCTTCGCCCGACATCACCATTAGCTGATTGGCGGGTAAAACTCGGCCCCACGACTGTTGCGGCGGGTCGTTGTTTTATCCTCGCGGGTAGATTCCTCCCTGCTGGTTTGTAGGTCGGGCTTCGTCCGACATCACCATTAGCGCCGGGTGAAGCAACTCGATCTCGTAAATATCCCGGCCTTGTTGCGGCGGGGAATATGCGCTGTAGCTGGAGATGACCGAAGGCTCCAGATAGCCCGCGACCTGCTCGAGATCCCCCAGCCGCAGACCTTGACGTACAAGGTAGGCAATATAGCTGTGCCGGATTGCTTCCGCCGTAATTTGCTGGGGATCAGGCAAGCCCGAGTCCACCGCTGCGCAGAATAATGCGGCGGAAAGATCGATGCGCGTCCCTGGGTCATCCGCGTTCCATACCGGATGACCCCCTGACTGCATGAACGACGATTTAACAGGATTGCTCAAAGGAAGGGTTCGCGGCGACCTCCCTGCAAGATTGATGGTTGAGGCATCCGTATCGATCTGGGCTGGCGTTAACGCTGCAGCCTCATCCACGGTCAATCCGCTGAGCAATAAACCAATCAGTTGTTTTCCCTTTATATTGGCAGCATTGAGCAGGACTCTTAATTGACGACTGGAAAGCTCCCGGCACGACGGGCCGGCCAGGGCAGTATTTGTTTTTTGTGCCAGCTGACCCGCCACGTTGCCCAGGGCGGCATGAGGATGTTCGATTAATGGGGCAGCGGGAGCCGGATGTCCCTGCACGCCAAAAACCGCAACAAGCGGTTGCTGTTCTTTTTTTTGTGTCGATAAATATTCAAAAACCCATACGCTAAAGAGCCCCAGCAATAGCGACCCTACGATAGCTATCAAAGCGTCCTCGGTATAATTAGGCCTGAGTGGCCCCGCCGGTACAAAGGCCCTGCTAATAACGGTTACCTGGGGATATTTATCTTTACGGCCGGTTCTGACTTGTACCAACCGCTCCTGTGCGTCCCGGTAAAGCGTCTCCAAACCTTCCAGATCGGTTTTCAAGGCATCGTGCTCAGCAAACTTGGATGTAAACGCTGATGCTAGCCGTTTATGCTCACTCGCTTGCGCACGAATTTCTCTAACGGTTTGTTGTGCCGCCGCATAGGCCATCTCGGCATCAGTCAATGCCACGCTTGCACCGTATTTGCGTTTATTATTGACCGCCACCTCCAGTTCCTTGATCTGTTCGGGAATGGATTTCAAATCAGGTTGCAGATTTAAATACTCCCGCGTAAATTTTTTATCGAGTTCCGCCAGCTTTTCGCGCAAATCCTGCAAACGCGATTCAAGGTCAACCAGGCTGCCCTTCTCATCATCGGGCACCACTGCTTTTCCCCGCGCAATGGCCGTTTGAATGGAATTCAAGTGTGCTTTCGCTTTCACTTCCTCTTCGCTGGCCTTGTTGAGAGAATCGTTCAGGCCTTTAAGGCGGGCCGCCGCTTCATTCTCCTCTCGTTCCGTGGAAGAGATATCGTGATTCTTGCGGAAAGCCTCCAGCTCTAGCCGCGTAGAGCCAACTTTTTCCGCCAGACGCTTTACCTCGTCCTCCACAATATGTTCGGTATCGGTTGTCAATCTTTTGACTTCTTCAGTTCGTGCATCCAGATACACATCTATCCATGTATTAATGAGCAACGGCAAGAACTTCGCATCAGGCCCCTCTGCCTTTATCTCAACGAGATTGGTTTCAGCGATGGGTTCGACATTTAACAAATTCTGAATATCGGAGGCAGTCAGTCGTTGCAGGGATTTGCCTGCCGGCGACGCCTTGAGTCGTGCCACGGTCTCTGCAGCGAGCTCATGGCGCAGAAAAATCTGTCGCTGAATAGCGACATGCTGGATATCCGCCTCGCTGCTTTCACGGTCAATGGCTGTCATCGCCGAAGTCAGCAAGGTGGCGCCGCTACCGTAAATTGCCGGCCGGCTGTAAACGTAAGCCAGGCTTATAGCAAGGCTGATTAAAAATACCAAGCCGAAGACGCTGAATCTCCGGGAGCGGTACCACGGATGGTCACCCGTATCGGCAACGGCACGGAAATCAGGAGTGAAACGCGAATCAATTCTGTTTTTCATACCGGGTTACATCCAAAAATTCGATATAGCGAACGCAATCCGGGTTTCAATGGATCGTCAAAATAATAGCCGGATATGTTCAGAAATAGCAATTCGATAAATATTCGGCAGATCCTTCTCACGTTACAAGCAAAAAATGTGCTAACTCTGCGTTGAGGGTAAGGAAATCATATTCATAATATTAGTTGCCGGCGGCCCGTGTCCATCAATTAAAAGTTACGACGAGCAACCCCATCACTTCCATATCAGGATTCTCATCAGTTCCGCGAAAACAGAAACTTATAAAACTTGCTACAAATGCAGTTTCCGTGCGGTGCCGCACGAACGAAACCCGCTCCGTTCCATGACAATGTGTGGAACTCGAAAAATCACGCTTTTCATATTACTGTAAAAGTTTCGGTTTAAGCTGAAGATGTAGCTGGAGTGGAACACGCCGTTAGAAAGTGGGCGAAAAATATCGTAAACCCGAAGTGTCCTTCACTCTTTTTTGGCGAACGACCGCCCTGGAAACTTATTTTGGTTTATTCAGCTTTTTATTTTGAAAAACCTTCATGAAAGTTGACATTTACCAAAGTTCCGCCGTGTGCTGCGCAATATGATTTGATACCGGATAAAAAAGTCCGATTATCTTTAATGTTCAACCGGGAGCGACCTTGAATTCATCCTCGGAAGAAGCTGATAAGACCGGTAATTCAGCTTTCTCTTTCTATTTATTCCTTTCAGGGGCGCACAATGAAAGAAAGTAATGATCAGGATGTGTTCGGCATAGCTTCTGCAGTGTTTGATTACAGGTCGGCAGCCTTTCGACAAAAAATGTTTAGATATTTACAATCGGGTGGCCAGCAGCATTGGATAAGTATCAAAAAACCACCGGCAAGGAAGAAACATGAGAGTGCCATGCTTCATACAGAAAGCGTTTGACTGAAGTCTGAATCACTGGGGCAGGAGGCATTGTTATCGGCCCCACCCCCTACCAACCCCCTAGCATTACCTTCCGTTTCTCAACGTCCTTGCACAACGCCGGGCGGAAGAGAAAATCTCTTTCCCGGTGAAGGATACGAGGGCGGTTCAATTTCCATGCTGGCGTAAAGATCGGCTGAGATCAGCCTGGATCAGGACTTGACGATACCGATGGGTACCCCGGATTATCAGGAGTGGCCGTAATGATATGCTGCCGTCTTTTCCTGTTGGCTCACGCGCGCTCGTATCGCGTCTTCATACTCCGCAAATCCCATGTGTGCGGGGGATTTCGTTGATCGTTGCGTAGCGTTCAGCAGCGCATGCGCCCCCAGTTGCGCGGATTCTATCGCTGATTCAATTCCCATTCCGCTGAGCGGATCTGGCGCATAAGCCGCATCACCAACAGCGATCCAGCCTTCTCCCCACATCCTGTCGAACACCTGGGCACCAGCCATACGACCGGATATTTGTATATTTCCTGAAGCGGCCGACAGTAGGGGTGCGAGCAACCGAGTGTTGCGAAGCTCGCGGACAAAAAATTCCTTCAGGGAGGTAGTCCGTTTTTTAACCTCATCACGATCAGTACAGAAACCCGCGAAGTAACTGCCGTCTCCGGCGGGCAATGCGTACCACCAGCCGTTGTCCGTGCCCTCGACGTAAAGTGTATTTCCGGGCGATTGGACTGACCCAACCTTCCGCGTCCGTAAAAATGTCATCAAGGCAATCGCCGATGGTTCGGCTACGGGTGACCGGTCCACAAACTGTGCGGCCACTCGGCCGGTAGCAAGGACCAGAAAACTGGCAGATGCATGATTTCCACCCCCATCCGCGAGGGTTTCGGCCGAGCGCATCTGGAGATTCCACTGATCTCTGGTGCGCTCGACTGTCACAACTTTGGCATCGTCAATGATTGATACGCCCTCCGTGCAAGCCAGATGACGCAGCGCCCGGTCGAAAAGCGGGCGCTCTACCGCGACACCGGCGCCCCATGGATTGAACATTGCGTTAAATGTGACGGGGTCGGGCGTACCCCATAAAGATATCGTCTCGAAAACTTCTACCCCGAGCGCTGCCTTCCGGAAAAAATCGGGGCTATAGTTTTCGATAAGGTGGCGCGCGTGGCCAGACACGAGTTCGATGCCGCCTGCGGCATAACCGCCCCAATGTATTAGACCCACGCGCGCGCCGCCGCGCGCCAGCATAAGCGCACATATCGCACCCGCCGGTCCGCCGCCGACGACAACGATATCCAAACTTTGGCTACGTCCGGGCATGCACTGTAACTTTGGTTTCCGCACTTGAATAATATCCAGGTTCAGCGCTGAACCTGTCATCCACCAACGGAGGGGTAGCTGTATTGAATATCATTATACGTAGTGGAAAAGCCGATTTAATGTCTGTGTGGAGAACAATGATTTGCCCCGGTGCATCAATCGCGCAGGCGTATACTCATTCTGTACTAACTTGATTTCATATGGACGAATTCTATTGGAAGAGAAGACTTACAGGGACAGGAAATGTTGCCAGCCAGGGATCGTACCGGGCCGCGGTAGAGCGCGAGTCGGGCATAACCTGCCATTTCGAAAGAATATATCGACCATGAATCCGGACAAGAGAACGAAAAATGATCGCGTCATGTTGGCAAAAGGATAACCGGTGGATCTTACGTATGCATGACCTTGAGAATTTCAATCATTATTGCAATCATTAGGACGTGAAATACCTCGGTCATCTTTCGACGCACGATCCTTTTTATATATACCTTCGTAACGATATTGTTCCTCTGCTAGGCGTCGGCATGGATTCTCCCGACTTCCGTGTATATCAGTTACCGGCTTCCAATCACGTTTACCTGTACGAAGACAGCTATAGCCATACACGTATTATCGGAAAATTTTTTGGCGGGGTCGCCGGCTTTGGATCGCAGGCCGCCCATCACCGAATGGAACGGGAATTCAATAATCTGAGTTATCTCCGAAGCATCGGCTTTAATGGCTATCCCCATTACGTCGCACGCCCCCTGGGGCGAAACACCGATCTGAATAAGGTTCTGGTGGAAGAATTCTGCTATGGCACGTCGCTTGCGGACTTTATCATCAAGGCGATTCGCGAGAGCGCTCGAGATATCCTTTTTCAAAAACTTGCTGCACTCGCCTACTTTCTCGCCACGCTGCACAACCGAACCGCGCAGGAAAGTAAAGTGGACTTCAACAAAGACGGTGTATATTTTGATCGCATTATGGAACAATTGACTCGTGCCCAACGGGTTGGATGGGACGAAGCTTTGGAGTTCTACCGGTTCAAGGACCGGTGGCGAGAGAAAGCCTTTATGTGGGAAGACCGGCAGGTCCTCGTTCACAGCGATGTCACTCCGGCTAATATTTTATTTGGCGACGGCCCGTGGGTAATTGCCATCGATCTGGAACGGATGAAATCGGCGGACAGGGTATTTGATCTTGGGAGGGTGGTCGGAGAGCTTCAGCATTTCTTCATGCAGAGAACCGGTGATAAATGGCAGGCCGAGCCGTTTATCGGACACTTTTTATGGGAGTATGCCTGCCACTTCCCTGATCGGGACGCCGCTTTCGGTGCTATCACGCGGCGTATCCCTTTTTATTCTGGACTCACCCTCATGCGTATTGCCCGTAATACATGGATCGATAAAAACTATAGCCGGCGATTACTGGATGAAGCCAGAAAAACGTTGAGGTAACTTGCGATGATAAAAGGCATTTTATTTGATCTTTACGGCACGCTGATCGATATCGAGACCAATGAATCGATGGAGGAAATCTATCGCGCGATTGCTCACTATCTGACCTACCAGGGCGTATATTTGCACCGATGGGAGGTAAAGGAGCGCTACTATCAAATCATGAAGCAGCAAAAGGGAGCGCGCGGCGAGGAATATCCGGAAATTGATGTGGAAGCGATATGGAACGAATTACTCATGCAGGAAAACATTAGATCGGCGTCCGTCCGTGGGCAGGTAGCAAAGGTTATTTCGCACCTTTACCGTGGCATATCCTGCAGCCGCCTTCAGCTATATCCGGACGTCAAGCAAGTGTTGAATGAATTGCGGATGAGTTACCGTCTGGCACTCATCTCGGACGCGCAGTCCTGTTTTGCGCTGCCTGAAATCCGCGCGGTCGGGCTGGATGGCTATTTCGAGTCAGTCGTTATCTCCAGCCATTACGGCTTCAGAAAACCTGACTCCCGCCTTTTTCAGCAAACGCTGTCGAACATGAACCTCACGCCGACGGAAGTGATCTGGGTGGGCAATGACATGTTCCGGGACATCTATGGAGCGAAGTTGCTCGGCATCAGGAATATCTTCATTGATTCCAATCAGGGCGCGAAATCCTATAAGGATGTGGCCCCGGATTACCGTGCCCAGAAATTCGCTGACGTTCTCAAGGGCGTGGCAATGCTGAGGTAAGCAGCGTTAATATTAGCCTGGATACCTGAACTTCAATCGGTTAATGAAAGGTGCTGAAAGTGTAAAGTCGCTGTCACTCGGTATAAAAGCACTACAGCTGTGCTCCGCGCCCTCATGGTTTATCGTAAGATTGGCAAATGTTGCCTTGTCCACTGTCCGTGCGACCGAAATCTGCGACGTTCCCGCGTTTAATTTATAGCCAACCGGTAAAATCCTCCGGGCTTCCGCGCCTTCGAATTTTGAGACGGCACCCCGGGTGAGAAAAGAATGCCGCACTTCGGGCTGTGCCTGAGGTTGTGCGGAACCCGTCTTTGTCCATTTGACATTCAACAGAAACTCTTCGCTATGCGATAAGCTCGGTGAGGCCCAGCATGTAAGGCCTTCGCGCTTCTGCATGCAAGTGGACCAGGCCTTCACAGCCTTCAACGCGACAGGATTTCCGACCGCTGCCTTCTGCATGAAAAACTCGGCTGCCCGGGATGAATCCACCGCTGAATTCTTCGAGCAGTAGCCACTCTTCCACTGCCCGAATCGCTCTTCATTCAAGACCAGGCCCGACGAGCCTGCCCCGGAGTTTGCACCGGTGCTCGTTCCGCCATCATCGAGGGTAAAGAGCCCATATGTAAGCCCCAGCGAGCCATCATCGGCGGATTGACGCGCGCGTTTGATTGCAGTCGATGCTTGCTCGAAGTTGGAGGAGCACAATTCTGCGTATAGCGACCGGTCTCTCAGCCGAGCGTCGGTTCGGGCATATTCGCTGTAAAACCCGCTCGCCAGAATATTATGACAGGCGCTTGCCGCAGCCGCGCTTTCCGGCAAGATTATGGCAGTAAACGAAATGGAAAGAATGAAGACAATGACGGCATTTCGGTTTTTCATGATGTTCCTCCGCAGCAGTACGCATAGTATAGCTAAGTTGGCCCTTCTGGATAAGACGAGAACCGTCGACGCCTGAGTCGTTTTTATGGCCAGTTCAATCAGGAAGGCAGACTGCGCGCTTCTTTCGCGCTCGTTTGCGCCGTGGGAAGGGAATCCATGGGGTTACAGCGAATTGCTAGCACTTTAATTTCCTATGTGTTAACCAACACACAGAAAGGCGCTTTGCTTTTATGCTCAACTTACGGGCGAAGGATCCGTTATTACTCCATGGTTGACAAGATGACCGGAAGAGCTACGCGCCCTCTACAGGAACGTCCTCTTCTCCGGCATGGCTTTCGCCTTTTTGATACTTGATGATAAAGTTCCTTTTTTACTCAGCCGTAACATGACGAGTCGCAACCCGTGGCTTATCGTTTTGCTTTACGCCGTCTTTTCAACGCTCTGGATCGTCGTCGCGGGCTATTTGATCTCGTTATCCCTTGATGACCCGGTCTTGCAGAGCCGTGCCTATCTCGCGAAAGAACTGATTCTCGTTGCCGTCAGTAGTGCCCTGTTTTATCTGCTGCTCAGGTGGTGGGGGCAAGGCAACGTCATTCCTTCTGGATTACCTGGATCGGATTCCGGAAACGTTTCGCCAAATCGGTTATTGCTGATATTTTTTTCGCTGGCCATGGTCGCGCCCCTGGTTAGCATCGGCATCATCAAGATATATGAACCACAAATAGAGCGGGATGCATACGCAGATCTCCAGACTATCGTTGACCTTAAAGCAGAACAGATCGAGCTCTGGCTTTCCGAGCGGCACGGGGATGCGGAAGCATTAGCGATGAGTCAGGCGCTCATCGAGCGGGTAGTGAATTTGAAGCACGATACGGATGGGTACCTGCAACGGCTTATTCGCAGCCGGCTGGACGCGGTTCGACGGGCTTACAGCTACGAGTCTGTGCTGCTGATGGATGCAGAAGGCCAGCCTCTGCTGGCCTTGGGCGAAGTGCATAAACTGCCTGCCGTTACCAGGAAATTGCTGCCTGCTGCCTTGCGGACTCGCGAAATACAAAGCAGCGACATGTTCCTGGACGAACGTGGAAAAGCCCGGCTGGATATCGTGGTGCCTCTGGTTCACGATTCGATAAGCGAGGAAGCTGTGGCGATTGTAGTTTTGCGTGCGGATCTGGAGCAATTCCTGGTGCCGCTGGTCGAAAAATGGCCCAGCCACAGCCGCAGTGCGGAAACATTGTTAGTCCGTAAAGAAGGTGAAAATATCATCTATCTTAATAAATTGCGCCACCCCGGGGGCTCGGGGGTGACCGCGCCGCAACGCCGGTCGTTAGTGGCAAGAGACGACTTGCCTGGTGCCATTGCAGCGCGAGAGGGCCAGCGTGGGACCGCGAGTGGAACCGACTATCGTGGCGAACCTGTCGTCGCAGTCTACCGGTCAATTGCCGGTTCCAGCTGGAAGTTGCTTGCAAAAATCGATCACAGTGAGGTACTTGCCCAACTTTGGACCCTGGTGTTCTGGGTCAGCGTGGTAATTTTAATCGCGATGGTCACGGTAGGCGTAATGTTGCTGTTGCTCTGGCGTCAGCAGCAGCGCGCTCATCAACTGGCATTGATTGTCCGCACCGCCGAGCAAGACCGGCTCCTCAAGTATTTTTATGAATTGCCATTTATCGGGATGGCAATCATCTCTCCCGAAACCAGGCGCTGGCTGCGATTCAACAACCAGTTATGCGAAATGCTCGGTTATTCCCGCGAAGAGCTCGCCGAAAAAAATCTGGTTGAGATGACATATCCAGCCGACATGGAAAAAGACATTGCCGATCTGGAACGCGTCCTGCGGGGAGAGTCGGAAGGCTATGCGACGAACAAACGCTTCATCCGCAAGGATGGTTCGATTATGACGGCTAACATCGATGTCAAGTGCGTGCACAGGGATAACGGCAAAGCCCATTATGTTGTCTCCATGATCCGTGATGTTACGGAGCAGGAGCGGCAAAAAGCTGAAATTCTGGCTGCGCGAAGTCAGTTGCAAGCCACGCTGGATGCCATACCCGACCTTCTATTCGAACTCGATCTCGACGGGCGCTGCCATGCCTACCATTCCGCACGCACTTACCTGCCTGGTTCTCCGGATGAAGATATGCTCGGCAAGAAAATCTCAGATGTTCTTTTGCCGGGTGCAACCGATATTGTCCTGTCAGCATTGCGGGAAGCCCAGCAAAAAGGACTTTCCTCCGGCAAGCAGGTGGAACTGGAACTTTCCAAAGAAAAAGGAAAGTTGTGGTTCGAGCTTTCCGTTTCCCGAAAGCAGCAGAGTGCCGGAATGGAGCCTCGCTTCATCGTTCTAGCGCGAGATATCACTGAACGCAAGGCATCCGAACAACGCATCACGCATCTCGCTCATTACGATCCGCTCACAGCGCTTCCCAACCGCGCATTGCTGGCGGATCGGATGAAGCTTGCGATCAGGGGCGCGGAACGGCGTTCTGGCCGGCTCGCCGTACTGTTCGTGGATCTCGACCGATTCAAGCCGATCAACGATTCGCTTGGGCACGACATCGGCGATCACTTGTTGAAAGCCGTCGCGGATCGCATGCGAGCTTCAGTGCGTAGCGTTGATACGGTAAGCCGGGTCGGAGGGGATGAATTCGTCGTTCTATTGAGTGAGATTGAAACGGCAGAGGATGCGGCACGGGTTGCGGAAAAGCTTATTTTTGCCTTATCCCAGCCATATCTGATAGAAGAGCATGAGTTGCTGTTGACCGCAAGCATTGGCATTTGCATCTACCCGGACAATGGCACGGAATCCAGTATTCTGTTACGCAATGCGGATGCCTCGATGTACACCGCCAAGGAGGCTGGCGGGAACCGTTATCAATTCTACTCACGTGACATGACGGTGCGTGCAATCGAGCGGCTCAGTCTCGAACATGACCTGCGGGGCGCCGCTGAACGCGGTGAAATATTTTTGGTGTACCAACCGCAAATCGAGCTTGCAACGGAACGAATAATCGGCGCGGAAGTGCTGATGCGGTGGCAGCATCCTGAGCGGGGACTCATATCGCCGATTCGATTCATTCCCGTCGCAGAGGACAGCGGATTGATTCTCGCTATGGGAGAATGGGCGCTGCGTGAATCTTGCCGGCAGGCCCGGATATGGCGCGACAGGGGGTTACTCGATATCTGTATCTCGGTCAATATTTCGGCGGTCCAATTCCGGCAAACCGATTTCGTAACCACCGTTGAGCGTGCGCTCAGGGATACAGGATTATCTCACGGCAGCCTGGAGCTGGAACTCACCGAAAGCGTAGTGATGCAAGGGGTGGAATCCGCCCTCGGAAAGCTGCAGGAACTGGAAACGCTTGGAGTAAAGGTCGCGATCGATGACTTTGGTACCGGCTACTCGAGCCTCTCATACCTGCGGCAGTTTACGGTCGATAGATTGAAGATCGATCAGTCCTTCATACGGGACCTGCCAGGCGATGTCGACGCTGAAGCCATCGCGGCGGCAATTGTAGCCATGGGCCTGAGCCTCGGCTTGCGCATTATTGCCGAAGGCGTGGAGACCGAAGCACAGGCCGAATTTCTGCAAAGCGTTTTATGCGAGGAAGGCCAGGGTTACCTGTATGCCTGGCCGATGGCCGCCGACGAGTTTGAAGCATGGGTAGTGGCGTGGCAGAACCGCACAGGCAAAAAATCGCATGCAGTCTGAATCGAAGAATCGAGGCACGCAGGAATTGTCACGATATCAGTTGAGTGAAGTCTGACCGGCAAATATCCAGGAGACGTGCCATGATAACCGTGATCTTCCCTCATGCTTGCTTCTATCTCGTTGTGGCTAGGCCGCTCTTGCTTAATTCTTCTGATCCCGATTCTCGGTCCCCTCTTTTTTGACTGGGTTCTGTAGTGTATAGCCCTCTTCATTTGCCTTGTAGCCGCCATAAGCCCCTACGCCCGCCGCTGCCAGCAACCAGCAACCCGACAGCATGGGCACGGTCAGCACAAGCGTTACCAGATAAAGTAATGTCCGTACTTTCATTAACGATCTCCTGAAGTTAAAAAATTCTGGTTTTGTAATCCCGCTTAACGCCGCGCATCAATCCAATCATACGTGAATGAGTGTTAAAGTCTGTGCGGTTGCAAACGTTTATCATCGCGTACGCGCAGTATACTAGAATATAAATCAGTTTTTATTACCCTTCTTGATACCCCTATACCGCAACGCGTATGACGTGCTATCGACATGCCCTTGTAGCCATGATATGCGAGAGACATTTTCATGATTCCAGATGAAACGAGGATCGGATCATGGCAGTCTTGCTCCATTATGAATCTTGCCAGTGACAGGCAAACCGGAACGATTATGTTAAGCCGTACGCGGAAGCTGTGGCCTCTGTGATCCCATCGAAAAATTCCCAAAGGAGAACAGTTATGAAAGTATCCGAGCTTAAAGATGAACTGCTTGACTATTGGGCGGCGAAAGCGAATGGCGCAACCGAAGTACAGGTAATTGATTCATATTGCGTCATCAATCATGTTCGCTGGCAGCCATCGCTCGACTGGTCGCAAGGTGGTCCGATTATAGAAAGAGAGGGAATAAACCTGAGCCATAGCCTGGAGCCGGATTCGGAGCATTGCACTGCATACATGCGATCCGGAAGAAACCGGCAAAAAGGACTCACACCCCTGATCGCTGCTATGCGATGCTATGTCGATTTAAAGTTCGGCGAGGAAGTCGAAGAGTAAAGTCGCAGCGGTCATTTGTAAACCTGGAACAACATTGAAGCAAATGCCGCGCAACCCGCGAGCATAATGCTAAAACATATGGCAAACATAAACCTGAAAGCATTCTCGCGCGAGGCATCGCAAGAGGCACGGATTTTGGCGGTCCAAGCATTTTCGCGCGCAGCTGGAGCTCCGCTCGTGCATGGAAACAGCATCGACCTCCTCAGGGATGCAAGCGAAAATTATCCCGCGTGGCTTGAAGCGATCCGCTCGGCGGAAAAAAACGTTTATTTCGAGAACTATATTATTCGTGACGATAATATTGGCCAGCATTTCGCCGATGCACTTATTGCCAAAGCAAAAGAAGGCCCCCGGGTGAGGGTTCTATATGATTGGATGGGCGCCCTCGGCGAAACGTCGAGCAGCTTCTGGCGGCGCCTCAGCGATGGTGGCGTCGAGGTGCGCTGTTTCAATCCACCACGATTGGATAGTCCATTGGGCTGGGTCAGCCGGCTTCACCGAAAGTCGCTTTCCGTGGATAACCGTGTTGCATTTGTCAGCGGATTATGCATCGGGCAAATGTGGGAGGGTTATCCCGAGCGCGATATCCCACCGTGGCGGGATACGGGCATCGCACTTCGCGGACCGGTCGTAGCGGATGTGGTACAGTCGTTTTTCCGTGCGTGGGCTGAGGCCGGGCCGGAAATCCCAGCCGAGGAACTCCCTGAACAGGAGTCGATACCTGTAGCGGGAACGGTCGACATGAGAGTATTGGGTCACGTCGCAGCCACTGCTGGCTTATACCGTCTTGAACAACTCATAGCGGTACTGGCGCAAAAAACGCTCTGGCTTACCGATGCCTACTTCGTCGGCACCACGAGCTACGTGCAGGCGCTGAGAGGCGCGGCGATGGATGGTGTTGATGTTCGTTTACTGGTGCCGGGATCGAGTGGCGATCTCAAGTTCTTGAGGCCGATATCGCGCGCAGGCTATCGTCCTTTATTGGAAGCCGGAGTGCGTGTATTTGAGTGGAATGGATCCATGTTGCATGCCAAGACAGCGGTCGCGGATGGTCGCTGGGCACGCGTCGGGTCAAGCAACCTTAATCTGGCCAGTTGGCTCGGCAACTGGGAATTGGACGTTGCCGTGGAAGATCTAGGGTTCGCACATGAGATGGAACAGATGTATCTACAGGATCTGGACAACGCTACAGAAATCGTGCTCAGTAAAAAGGACCGTGTCCATCCTGTGGCGGAACCCGAGTCTCCTCATAAGTCGCTACGCATGGGTATGGGTAGCCGCAAGAGCGGAAGCGCGGGAAGGCTTACCGCTGGCGCGATCCGTGTCAGCAATACCGTAGGGGCAGCCATTACCAACCGCCTTGTACTCGGTGCGGCCGAAGCAAAAATCATGCTTTCCGGCGGCGCCGTGTTACTGGTTCTGGCCGTGCTTGCTTTGATAGAACCGCTGCTGATGGCGGTTCCTTTCGCGCTAATCGCTGGCTGGTTTGGCATTTCGCTGCTAATCCAGGCTTACCAGCTATACAAAAGCGGGAAAAACGGTGGCACATCTGATGTGCCACCCATCAGCACGAAGGATAACGTAGTCGAGATTCCAGGCTTGCGCCGTGAATCCGCTGCCGAACCGCCGCATCGAGAACCGCGCGACGCGCAAGACAAATCTTGAAGCAAGCTTATCGGGAATCCATTAGACAGGCCAATCCGTTCATTTTCATTTTCATTTTCTTAAAAGACAATTTTCGGCTTTTAGCCTTAACTCCTTCATAACGAAAAACCTTATTCACGGACCGACGCGATATTAGATGCGACGTTACATTATCGGCTAACCGTTTGCACCCGCTCTCGTCTGTTTATTTCATTGATTAATGTCTGGAATTGCTCTCGCACCTCTTGCCTGACAAACTCATTTCCCACCATTGGAGGAATCCATACGCCAGGAATTAAAACTGCACGATAAACGATGCGTGTTTGCCCTCGTTCTGGCCGCAGTTCCGTAGTCTCCTCCATTTTCCGCATATCACCGCTGATCATGCGTTCATGGATTCTCTCGAAGGGGACCAGTTTTATTTCCCGTACAGATTCAAATGAAAATACGATCAAACCATATTTCGTGATACTTTTTTGCAGAACATGGCAGTGGTTGCCTGTTCTGCCGGTGATTTTACTGGATAGAATACCGGGATTAAACTGCGATACATTTTCGAAATCGGTCAGTACCGCCCATGCTTTGTGGGGAGCGACCGGAACAACAAAATCAACATCGATGGTGACTTGGTCGCCGTCATTCTGTACCTCGACCTTGATATCTTTATCATGGAGTTCAGGTACCTGCTTGATCGGATTCAAAGCTTGCACTTTTCCCGCCCTGGATTGCTTCTCCTCTTGTGCCCAAGCCGAATCTTCAAAAAAAAGACTCAGGAGAATGGCGGCGAAAGCGAACTGGAACTTATTCATGTTCAGAACCCGTAGTTCTGCATTAGGGTTTATTATTCGCCGATTTTCGCAAAGGAACAATGTTTTTTTTGATGAGCGCGAATGACGTTACTGACCATACCGTTTGACACGCAATCGGTTTACCCCGCTATGAATTTTTCCAGCTTCACCTCCGTAGATTTACAATAGAAAAATGACGGACTTGAAAATCAACCGCAAACCTTCATCCAATCTGGGGAGAAATTCTATGGCACTATTTCATTTCGGCAGCGACAAAGCATCTACGCCCGACGCCAGCACATCCATATCAGGGACATCGGGAGCCGTACAAAGTCCGCTTACGCTGATCATGACCATCCGCTCTCCTGAGGATTACCATATCCTTCACAAGCGAATAAAAGAAATCCAATCGGCACCGCCAGAAAAAAACCCCATCTGGGTGGCGCTCGATAAGCTCCGGATCGTACATTTCGCGCGCTTTGTGTTTCTCGAAAACAATACCAAGCTGGCGATAATTACAACGTACGACGGCTCGTTTGACGATTACCTCAATGAGTTCATCGACGAGATCGGCGCCGTGTTCAACGTGCTTCTCCAACACATGAAGGACGCGCCGCCTTTGCCTGTTCAACGCAATCGCGGCGCTTTCGGGGAGTATATAAAGGCCAACGATCTCGGCGGCATCGCACCTTTCTACAGCGCCTACCCACAGGCAACCGTACTGGATATCCAGGCTGCGCTCAGCCAGACTTGAGCGCAGCCCTGTAACTCTCCTTTTTACAATGCCTGATTTGCCATACGAAGACATCCAGGGTTTCATTCTCCGCACTTATGCGATGCCGATCCTGCGCGTAATTGCCTTGAAGGTGGCGCGAGCGGAACCTGCCAGGCGATTTTTGGGCGGACTGGTCAATGGCACTGAGGGTGGCCATGCCAATACTACCGATGTTGCGCCCAAGCTCGCTACCGCCACGAATTGGATGGTAAAACCGCAGTATTGCCTTAATGTCGGACTTACCTACCGGGGCCTTGCCGCACTTGGACTCCCCGCCTCCTCGCTTGCATCCTTTCCGGATGAATTCGTGGCAGGCGCCGCAGGCCGTGCTGAACGGGTAGGAGATACAAGGGAAAGCAGTCCGGAGCATTGGAAGGATCATTTCGCCAGCCCTGACCTTCATATCTTGCTGATCCTTTTCACTCAATCGGAGGATATGCTGGCGCAGGTTACCACTCAACTCAGGGCAGCTTATTCGCACGGGGCAATGTCCGAGCTTTCCCTGCATGAAGCCAGAAGCCTGCCGGAAAGCAAGGCACATTTCGGATATCGCGATGGCTTCGCGCAACCGACTATCGATGGCGGGCTTCCTGCAGCGATGCCGGATGTGCTGCCAAAAGCGCCGGCTGGAGAATTCCTTCTCGGCTATCCCAGTCAGTATGCCGACTTTAGTTATCCCGTGCCTGCCCCTGCCGCGCTTGGCCAAAACGGAAGCTTTGCGGCTTTTCGCATTCTGGCCCAGGATTGCCACGGCTTCGAACAATTTCTGACAGAAGCGGCCAGTCAAACCGGGCTGGACCCGGAATTGATTGCTGCCAAGCTCTGCGGCCGCTGGCGAAATGGCGTTCCACTTTCCCTTTCGCCTCATTCCGCGGGCGAACAAATCCCTCTGGAGCAGCGCAATAGTTTCGACTACGTTCCCGGCGACAGCGTACCGGATGCGTTCGATGATGCTCGCGGCTACCGGTGCCCGCTGGGATCCCATATCCGCCGCATGAATCCGCGCAGCTCCGTAGTGGCCGGAAATGGCGGCCTGAAGCATCGCATTGTCCGCCGCGGCCTTCCCTATGGTCCCGTTTATGATCCAGCTAATCCCAATGATGGAATCGAGCGTGGGTTATTGGGTCTGTTTATCGGTGTAAGCCTTAAGGATCAGTTCGAATTTCTGATGTCCGACTGGAGCAATAAGGGAAGCTTTGCGCCAGGCTTGCGCAATACCAAGGATCCCGTTATCGGGAATAATTCGACCTCAGGTGCAACTTTTCTCATTCCCATGGAAAATCAGAAGCGTCCGGTCGAGCTTACCGGACTTTCCCGTTTTGTTACCTGCCGTGGCGCAGCTTATTGTTTCCTCCCCAGCGCGACCGCACTCCGTTATATTTCCGCTTTACCCGATGCACCGCTTTCTTTACAAACCAAACAGCCATAACGTTGCCTGCAATTGGAAAAAGCTCTCAAGTTTGACGAAAAGCTGTCATAGATGCCATTTTAGATAATTCCAGCAGTAGCGATGACCTCCACCGGAATAGCCACGCGACCGTTGTCGTCAGCCTCTTACGACCCATTCCGCGCAAACTGGCTCGGGAGATAGGATGGTTCGCGTACCCGGTAATCGGTGCCGGATGGCTGTAGCAGGAATAATCCTGAAGCCGGCTGTTGTTGTTATGGTTTGGTGGTTTGCTCAGTGACCTGGTTTCCCAGAAACCAAAGGAAGACAAACCGGGGAGGTTACCCAAGAGAGATCCCCTCTTCGCACGATCTGAAACCCGTACCGTTCAGAGTTTCTCCAGAAACTCCTGAAGGACAACGGCTTCATTGCATTCTTCGTCTTTGGCGCCATACAACAGCGTGACTTTTCCCTTTTTTATCTCTTCCTTGAGCAGTGCGACCTGCTTATCGTTTTCCTTTAGTTCCGCCCGATAACGCGTCTTGAACTCAGTCCACTTGTCGTGGTCATGGGCGAACCACTTTCGAAGATCCGTACTTGGCGCAATTTCCTTTAGCCAGATATCGACGCTTGCTTTCTCTTTTGTCAGCCCCCGGGGCCAAAGTCTGTCTACCAGGATACGCACACCATCTACTTTCTCGAACGGCTCATAAACCCGTTTTATATGGATATTCATCTGCGGCTCCTCTTTGCAATAGCGTGCCGATAACTCACCGGCATGAATCGCCTCAAGTTTCATGGAGGCTGTTTGGTTTAAGGTAGGTTTCTACCGCAGCCTTTTCGGCCAGTTGCTGATAATAGTTTACCCCAGCTTCAGCCGGCGAAATTCAACGGATAGCTGCGACTAACCGATCATGATTAAACCAGGAACCCCAGTCCAGGGTTACCGCAGCCCTGGTTTTTCCTGGCGTTTGGCAATGACTCGGCTCCGCCTCGTACAACCCGTTGACTGACTCAGCCAAGGCTTTTCGCGGTTGTCGCCCCAACTGTCTACAGAAGGCTCAAACCAGCTTGTGAATTAATCCACAGAGATTAAATTTACATGCAAGAGAGGTTCGTTTTAATTTTCTGCCGGCACCAGAACAATTTCGACGGTTTGAACATATAACCCCATATTCGACAATGGTGGTCGCACTTCCTGTGCCGCTTAGCTTTTGTAAGAGCTTACTCTTCAAAGTCTTCCAAATATATGAAGAAGAAATGCGACGACCATCAGAACGAGTAAAGGCCAGGGTTGAGCGATGCTTTCATACCATGGGGTTCCTACCCTGTATGTCGAAATACGTGTACATGAGACAGCATAAACACGATTCATATCCCGTCTTGAACGGGCAGGGAGGTTTGACGAGAGCGAAATTAAAGTGCGTTTGGCCGTTGTATCGCCTGCTTTGTTCTAACGCGTCATGTTTTCGCCAACGCCAGGATAGATGTCGAGTACATGTCATGTTCTTATGTTCTCGCGCCTTGATAACATACATGCTACCATTCGAACGATGACGAATGCTGCCGTAGATCAATGGTTTACAGCGAAGGTTATGATAGAGTAAGCATCATGAACGGCCTGAGCAAAAAGCAACTCGCGCAGCTGAACGAACGCATCGGGGAGCGTAAAGCCCGCCTGCTCGAGGAAATACGTAGTGTGCTTGCGCGCTCAAGCAACGAGCGCTATGCCAAACTTTTAGGAGAGATGGGCGATGCGGGCGACGAATCCGTCGCTGGCCTCCGGCGTGACATCACCGAGGCCAAGATCGCCCGGGATGTGGGTGAGGTGCGCGACATCGTCGCGGCGGAGCGGTGGCTGGCAAGCCCGGCTCTTATGGCGTGTGCATCGACTGCGGGGTGGTCATCGACTACAGGCGGCTTGAGCTCTACCCGACCGTTAAGCGTTGTATCGTTTGCCAGCAGCACCTTGAGAAAACCCGCGCACCTTTAAAGTATACGGGGCGTTAACACAGACCTGCGTCAAGCCGTCCCATACCGGGATAATCCGCAATCTTGACTTTCTCTTGCGACAGCAGTTGCACAGGCGCACGGTCTTGCTTGCCAGGCAGGGCCCGCGCTTTGGCAACCGCCGCATTCATGTATTGCACAAACAGGGAGGAGGAAGGCGGGTAAATCGATGTCAAACAGGTCCACCGACTCTATCATAATGAAGGATTAGTCGCGCTTAACCGCGCCAGCTCAAGTAACAACCGGGTGCAATTAAACAAACGACATAAATGTCTCATAATATTTTGCGTAAAGCCCAGTCCGGCATGGCTTTGGGTCCAATTCCAATTCAAGAATTTGATCCGTTTCCTGGAGGAACCCCATTTGTATCCAATAAAGCGAATAGTAGCAGCTACCGACATGTCTCCATTTGCGAGTCGTGCAGAAACGCGGGCCGCCCTGCTGGCCCAGGAATTAGGTAGCGAATCACTGCATCTGCTGCACGTTATCGATAATCTTGCACTGGAAGCGCTACGGTATCTGGACCAGCCCGCGCTGGATACTGAACCGCGGCTGATGGAGCTGTCGCGCTCGGAATTGGCTGGAATCAAACATAAGCTTTCTGAAAAATACCAAATTCAGATGACAACGACGGCACTTAATGTGGGGCGCCCGCACACCGAGATTGTCCGTTACGCACAAAATATGAATGCAGGCCTGGTCGTAATGGCGGCTCACGGTGCCGGTTTTATACGAAATCTGATTATTGGCTCCACCGTCGATAAAGTACTGCGTAAGTTGACTCAGCCCTTATTAATTGTCAAGGAGGAGCCTCAGATCCCATATCAACGGATACTGGTACCAGTGGATTTTTCGGAATCCTCCAGGCAAGGAATAGAGATGGCCATGAGCATTGCCCCACACGCGAAAATTACCGCCCTACACGCCTTTGAGGTGCCACTTGAATCCAAACTGCGTTTTCATCAGGTAAGCGATGAGGCGATTCGAGCTTACCGTGCACGGGTGAAGGCGCAAAAGACCAGGAAGATGCTGCAACTTATTTCTGGATTCGACGCCCCGGGTGACTCGCTGTCGCAGCTTATCGAACTGGGTTCCGCACCGACTGTAATCCGGGAAAAAGCGGAAATACTTGAATCTGATCTAATCGTCATTGGAAGACACGGACAATCCGCGTGGGAAGATATGATGCTGGGCAGTGTCACAAGGCGGGTGATTCAGGAAGCAACCTGCGACGTGCTGGTTATAAATCAGGAACGCTCGGAGACAACCTGACCAACGTGGTTGAAGATCCGTTGTCAATGAAGCGCCGAATGGACAGACAAACATGCTCCTTATTTGCCTGCGCCACATGAATGCCTAAGAAAGCGCACTAATATGAAAATAACCTGGTGAGGAGGAGAAATGCTGAAAACTGAATTATCCGTGGAAACGGTCGCGCTGGCACTACTGTGTATTGCGTTTTGCACGCCCGTACAAGCTGAACTCATCGGCGAAGTGGACACTGCTTTCCGGTGGATGGGAAAGGACGACCGCGTGGTCATGGAAGCGTATGACGACCCCAAGGTTCACGGTATAACCTGTTATGTTTCGCGCGCGAGGACGGGCGGTTTAAAAGGTACCGTGGGTCTGGCGGAGGATAGAGCAGAGGCGTCCATTGCGTGTCGGCAAGTAAGCGAGTCGATCCATTTTTCGGGGAAAATTCCAAAACAGGAAGATGTATTCACCGAACGCATGTCTATTTTATTCAAGCGCCTACATATCGTGCGCGTCGTCGATTCCAAGCGCAACACGCTTATTTACCTGGCCTATTCCGATAAATTGATTGATGGCAGCCCGCAAAACAGTATTACCGCTGTCCCCGTAGCCAGCAACAATCCCATTCCGGTCAAGTAGGGTTTCGGTGGTCGGCAATCATTCCGGCTGTAGCAGAAGCATTAAAGCTGTCACGGGAAAGTAGCGCACCAGGAAGTACTGCCAGGAACAATTTTCGGTTTCAATACCATTTCCACTCGACCTCTTTCAGGAAATTACCGCTTAAATCTCCCGTTAGTATAAATGAGAATGAGACGCGTTACTATACGTGCGCTACCGTACGGACTCATCATTAATTCACGGCTAGCATTATGCATATTGAGGTCGCGCACATTCAAACAAAACCAGGCAATAAAGGGGAAAATCGGCGGCCACAAGCCAGTTGAGAAAGCGATCACAATCCATAATTTATTATTTTAAAGGAGGCACCCCATGAATACAGTTCACCGTACACGATCCACCCTGGCCATTGTTGCGTTAATAGCGGGAACACTGGCTGGGGGCATAGGATTCGCGACCGCTGGCGAAATCAAAGTCAATCTGAGCGGCGATCAGGAAGTACCCCCCGTTCAGACTTCGGCGTCCGGCAGCGGTACGATAACGGTCGAGGACGATAGGTCCGTCAAGGGCAAGATAACCACTTCCGACATAAAGGGGACAGGCGCGCATATTCATGAGGGAGCGGTGGGCAAAAACGGTCCGGATATTATCACGCTTAAGAAGAGTTCCGACAACGAATGGTCTGTTCCCGATGATGCAAAATTGACCGACGCCCAATTCGACGCCTACAAGGCAGGAAATCTCTACGTTAACGTTCATAGCGATGCGAACAAGAGTGGAGAGATACGCGGTCAATTGAAGCGTGACCTCGGCGCCGGCGCGCGCTAGTTCACCCCGGATAACTTGATTACGCTGCTGGCAGGCGCGTAATCATCAAGATATGTTCAGTGAGAACATTACCATGACAGAGTACATTCAAACCGGGCTGTATAGAACCGGTCGGATTCGTGGGCATGAGCCGTACCCTGGTCAACCGGTGCAGGACCCTCCTCCCGCCATTGATCCCGATAAACCACGAAAAGATCCCCAACCTTTCGACCCGAACAAGCCGGTAGATCCTCGACCGTATGACCCTGATCCAACGCCGGGAGATCCAATCGTCGATCCTGCGGACGAACCTCTACTGCAGGCATGACCCTCTGAAGAGCATGCAGGGGTTGCCTGGCGGCAATTGAGCGAGGAATATCGAGAGACAACCTCTTCTTTACGTTGCAAGGCTGAGAGCGGCAATCGAGAGGTTTCAGGCATATTGAACGTTATTTCAGTGTCATACCGTCCCGGCTCTTGTCAACTTGAACTGTCGTGACCAGGCTCGCATGGTTACCCCACGCGTTGCGGATATACGACAATACGAGCGCCACCTCACCATCATGCAGCGTCTGGGCGAACGGCGGCATACCGTAAGGACGCGGGTTACCCATGGTAGCTGGAGGATAACCTCCATTTAGAACACTGCGAATTGCGTTGATCGGCGGGGTCATCGTAATACTTCGGTTTCCCGCGAGAGGCGGGTAAACACCTGGAGCGCCCTGACCCGAAGCCCCATGGCAACCTTCGCAGTGCTTCTCATAAATCGTGGCGCCTTGCCGAAACCAGGCCTGCACTTGTTCTGTCATGGCTGGACCCTTGCTAACGGCAAGCGAATTACTTTCAGGCAATGACTGTAGATAGATGGCCATTGCACGCGCATCCTCGTTTGTCAGATGTTGGAGGCTTTCCATGACAACCTGCGCCATGGGTCCCGAGGTAGTCGCCTGTGGCGAGACACCTGTTGTGAGCAACTGGATGATTTCGTCGATCCGCCAATGGGCGAAGCCTGCTTCCGCGCGTAAAGTCAGCGAGGGCGCATACCAGTTTGAACCCATGATCTGCCCGCCTCCCAACGCATCATCTCCAACCGTAGCGCCCAGCAGGTTGCGTTCCGCGTGACAGGCATTGCAATGGCCGAGCCCCTGCACCAGATAGGCACCCCGATTCCACTCGGCGCTTTCTCCGAGGTCAGGCTGATAAACGCCGGGCTTGAAGTATACGGCGCGCCAGACACTCAACAACAATTGATAATTGTAGGGAAACTTGATTTGGCTGGGCGGGTTGCGTTGCGCGACGGGCGCAAGCGTCTGCAGATGGGCGAAAATCGAATCAGAATCCTCGCGCGTAATTTTTGTATACTCGGTATAAGGAAATGCCGGGTACAAAGGCCGCCCATCGCGTGACTTCCCCTCGTGCAGTGCTTTCCAGAAATCTTCTTCGCTCCAGTGCCCAATGCCGGTTTCCTTATCCGGGGTAATATTAGTCGTGATGAATGTACCAAAGGGTGTGGAAAGGCTACGACCTCCCGCGTAAGCCGGTCCACTCTGGGCTGTGTGGCATCCCATGCAATTACCTGCGCGTGCAAGATAGGCACCGCGAACCATCGATTGCTCGGTGAATTTCGTCTTCGCGGCATTTTCTGCCTTTCCCTGAGGCGGCACACCGATCAGTGTAAACGAGGTACCCATGACAGCGAGACCCGCCAGGCCGACGAGTAAGACTATTACGACAACGATCCTGCGTTTCATTGAACAGTAGCGCTTTGAACGATACTACCGCAACGCCTCGCCATTTCAACCGGAAGCGTCGTCGCCGGGCCACTATTCTCCGGAACGGACTGGGCAGCCAACCATGCGGCGACTGCGTTCGTCTCTTCGGTAGTAAGCTGCTTTGCGATTTCCGACATGCAATCCGTAGTCTGCCCGCGTATCAAGCCTCCATTCCGCCAGGCGCCGAATTGGGCAATCATGTAAACGCGCGGAAGACCCAGCAAACCCGGGATATAAGGCGCCGTACCCATCAGTTCGTTACCATGGCACTGAACGCAAGCGGGAATCTGCCGTGCGGGATCTCCTTGATGGATAAGTTGCCGGGCGAGCTTGATCTGGGCCGGTGACGCAGCCATGCGCTCGGGTAGCGGGAAAGCCTGTTCAACCTCGGAAAAGTAGACAGCCATTTCCAGCAGATACTGGTCGGTCATATTTGCGAGCAGCAGGGTCATAGGCCGGTAATAACGCAGCCCATCCCGAAAGCTGCGCAACTGGTTAAAAAGATATCCTTTTGGCTTGCCTGCGATACGTGGATAGTAGGCGTCTCGCCCTACCCTGTCTTCGAGGCCGTGGCAGGCTACGCAGGGCTTAACCCGCTCCGCCATGGTGTCGGGCACGTCAACCGGCGCCGCGGCGGGTACTGCCTCTACGGCATTGGCGAGCCCGGCAGCAAATAAAAATGTCGCTAGAATAAGTCGTCTCATGGACCGCTGTTTGCTGATCTATAGGATTTCACTGATGAGACTGTGCCAGTCTGCCAAAGTTGCCCAGGTCGCCGCCAGGCTGAGGCTGAGCCTATCCGAAAATGTTGGCGGGCTCACGGTCTGGAATGACGGATATCGAGTATGCCATCAAAACAACGCTGCCGTTGCTTGCGCCAGAACGCCAGTCATCAATGATGAGAAACCACAGCCGAACTCAAGCCCGGCGGGTTGCTAGCGTAGCTCGACTGCGGGAAATATTTGAGTACCGGGATGATGCTTCCTGCTCCATGAGATGATGGCTACCAGTACCGGCTTCAGACTCTCGCCCTTCTCGGTCAGAAAATACTCGTAGCGTACCGGCTTCTGCTGATAGACTTGTCGTGTAATAAGGCCGGCGGCTTCCAATTTTTTCAGTCTGTCGGCAAGGATATTTGAAGCGATTTTTTCGGCTGACGATATCAATTCCAGATAGCGACTCTTGCCTAGAATCAAATCCCGAATAATAAGCAGCGTCCATTTATCACCAAAAATATCCAGCGCATGAGTGATGGGACAGCACGACCTTTCAAAAGCGACTTTCGCTTCCGTCGTATTATCATCCCCCATAATTTGCTTCATAACTTGCCTACAGAAAAAATTAGCGAATCAACAATATAGTATAGTTACTTGCATTTTGCAATACTGTAGGATAAGCTGCGCTAGCTTGCTTATTGCCAGTAATATCGGAGAATAAAATGTCAAGCCCATTATCCCATAGCCAGCGCCAGGCACACATCCACGAATCTCTCCAGCCATTACTAATCCGTGGGTTAAAGGGCATCGAGAAGGAAAGCCTTCGAATTGACCGGACGGGATCCATATCACTATCCCCTCATCCGGTTGAGCTGGGAGCGGCATTGACTCATCCGCACATAACAACCGATTATTCCGAGGCATTGCTTGAGTTGATCACGCCGGCCTTATCGAATGGGGAAGAGACGTTGGGTTTTTTGACGGACTTGCATAAATACGTCTGCGCAAACATTAATGACGAATTATTGCTGGCCGCAAGTATGCCTGTCGGTGCCTTACAGGACTCGGCGATTCCTATCGCGCAATATGGCCCCTCCAACGTGGGAATGATGAAGCACATATATCGTCGCGGCTTAGGTTACCGCTATGGCCGTTGCATGCAGGTAATCGCCGGAATCCATTTTAATTACTCGCTTCCTGAACAATTCTGGCCGGAATATCAGCAGCTCATGAAGCATACGGGTGATCTGCAATCATTCATCACCAACGCTTACATGAAAATGATCAGGAACCTGCAGCGCTACGGCTGGCTCATCCTTTATCTGTTTGGCTCTTCCCCGGCGGTCAGTAAAAGCTTTGTTGACAGCCGTCACTATGCCTGCTCCCATACCTTGGAGAAATTTGACGAAAGCTCATATTACAAACCTTTTGCAACATCACTGAGAATGAGCGAGATTGGATACGTAAATCCGGTTCAGGCAATGTTTCATGTTTCCTTTAATAGTCTTGATGAATATATAAGGGATTTAGCCAGCGCAACAACGATATCCTATCAGGATTACGAAAAAATCGGCGTAAAGGCAGGTGACCAGTATCGGCAATTGAATACGAATCTCCTGCAAATCGAGAACGAGTATTACACCTCTGTACGGCCGAAACAGCCGACAAGACACAATGAGAGACCGCTCAAGGCCTTGAGAAGCAGGGGAATCGAATATATTGAAATGCGATCCCTCGATATTGACGTTTTTGAACCTGCGGGAATTTCGATCGAAACGACACGGTTTCTTGAGGCGCTTAGCCTGTATTGTTTATTTCGTGAAAACTCGGGCCATGACTTGAAGCAGTATGATGAGGTTAACAATAATGCGTTATCCGTTGCCAACCAGGGAAGAGATCCAGCACTGAAGCTGTTCGATGAGGGACAGGCCATCTCTCTGCAAGATTGGGGATTGAAGTTATGTGAGGATATGCAGGAGATTTGCGAGATTCTGGATAAAGTGGATGACAATAAACCGTACAGCCGGGCATTACGCAAACAAAAAGACGTTGTTCGTCACTCCGAACTGACTTCTTCAGCAAGAATGCTGTCGGCTATGCGGGACCAGAAGCTTTCGATTACCGAACTGGTGTTGCAAAAATCGGATGAATACACACGCTATTTTCAAAATGAAACCCTGGAAGCCTCGATAAGGAAATGCTTTTCTTTCCAGGTCGAGGAGTCGCTGGAACAACAGAGACGACTGGATACAACGAGCGGGATCCCGTTCGAGAGGTACCTGAATAATTATTTTTCTGGAGATGCCGCAGCGAATGAAACCGGTTTGCAAAAATAAAGAAACCTGATTCAGGATTCGAACAGTTGCCGGACGAATTGCGGTAGTCAAAGAAACGAAACACACACGAAAGGAGTGAAGTCGCCGTTACAAGCAGAACGCAAAGATGGATTATTCCAGCCAAGTCCAAATTTTGCTGTAAATTCACTTCGCATGGTTCAATGACGTTTTGTTTTAGCTGGTGATGGCAACGATGATATTCCCATCACCGGTGGTGGCGCGTTCGCCAGCACACTGCACGAATTCGTCCATATCCAGAGCGGCGTTCTTGCCAGACCTCATTTTGCTCAGCCAGCAAGGCACCGATCAACCGCAGGGCGGAATCATCATTGTGTTTCATGTTTTGCAGTTTTTCCCTTACCCAGTTGATTATGGGGGCAGCTTGTCCCTGAGTTCCGCCGTGATGACCCTCCCGACTCGTTTTCATTTCCAACTCGCATAACCCGACCCTTGCGCCTGCGGATAAGCGCTATTCTGCTATTCTGAATCATGAATAACACGATTCCTGCAGACGGAGGCATGAATGTTCGGCTCAAATATACTGGAAGTGGCAACCGGTATCATTTTCGTCTACTTGCTCCTGAGCCTAATATGCACGGCTCTTAATGAGGGGATCGCGTCGCTCATCGACAAGCGAGGAAGAAACCTCATGGGAGGAATTAAAAATCTTCTGAATGATCCCGAGTTTACCGGGTTGGCGCAGCAAGTCTATAACCACGGACTGATAGGCGGCATTTCGCAGTATGCTTCCAATCCGAACAAAGTGACCCGCTTACCCTCCTATATATCCGGGCAGAGCTTCTCGCTGGCGTTGCTGGATATTCTTGGCGCACGCGGCGTTATCGCCGGCAAGTACGGCGATCTGCTCGCAAATGCCGAAAGCGCGGACGATGCCTATGGAAAAGCCTGCGAAGCAGCAGCCGCAACGCCTGGCAATCCCCAGCTTGCGGAAGTAGCCAATCAGGCGAAGGCCGAGCAAGAGCAAGCCCGTGCAGCGCTGGAGAATATCGCGGACCAGGCAAAGGCGGCATACGACAAAGCCATTCAATCCGCCAAAAATGCCCCCGAAGATGTCGGCCTTGCCAACCTTGCAACACAGGCTAAAAATACCGCCGACACTATAAACGCCGCAATTAAAATGCTTGACGCACGGTGTGCCGCAATCGCATCCGCTAAAAACCCCAGGGAAGCCAGGCTGCTCCTCACCGCGGGCACTACCCTGAAAGAGGCGCTAGCCTTCGCCCGCACTTTCGCCGCTCAATCTCCCGATCCATTGGGCAATATTCAGGAAGGGCTGAAAAGGCTACCCGAAGGAGATACAAAAGAAACCCTTCTCGTCCTTGCAGACAAAACGCGGCGCGAAGTCGCTGCTGTCGAGCAGCAGGCGGAAGCGTTTCGGAGGAATCTCGAAGGCTGGTTCGACAATGCGATGGAAAGGGTTGGCGGTTGGTACAAGCGCTGGACCCAGCGCGTGCTGCTTTTCTTGGCAACTGTAGTGGTTATTGTTTCCAATGCCGACACGGTCATGCTCATTCAACGGCTCTCAAAAGATAATGCCTTGCGCGCATCGCTGGTCGCTGCTGCACAGGATGCCGTAAGGGCCCAGCCCGCTTTAGAGCTGCCCGCTCCCCCGATGGAAGGGGCAACATCTCAGTCCGTGAAATCGCCCCCCATTGAAGTAAAAAATAACAATCCGGGTTTGCAAGCGGTTCTTAAAACGGCAGAGAGCATCAAGTTGCCTGTAGGATGGTCATTTAACCCCAGCGACACCGGATATTTTCGAAACCCCGAGCTGTCGTGGGATTACGCAGGCTGGGCGTTTTACAAGCTGTTCGGCCTGCTGCTTTCCATACTTGCCGTATCGATGGGGGCTCCCTTCTGGTTCGATACATTAAGCAAATTCGTCAATTTGCGCAGCGCCGGCACTCCACCTGGCGAAACCAGCAAAAGTACCAGCCAGTCCACCCTGTAAATTTCAGGAAATATGATTTTCGGATTATTACGTGATGCGATGTAAAGCAGCGGCGGAAGATCAGAGACTTTCCATGCCCATACTCATTATCGTCGTGGAACCCGATGCTTGAAAAAAGGCATTGATGATACTGGATAAGGAGAACAAACTATGGTGGGGTTTCACACAAAAGAAAATTGCTGGAAAGGTAAAGTGATTTAACTGCTTATCGAGTATCACACGCTGCGGTTTGCATATTACTGTCGAGTATCCGATGGCTCGGACTATCGAGGTGAACGGATTAACAGTATTTCCATTAGAAATAATTCTAATGGAAGCGGGCGGAAAGATTTTGGTAACCCAACAATAGAAAGTTATCCAATGCTTTGGTAGGTCGGGCTACGCCTGACGTCGACTTGCGATCGTTGGGCATAAGCCTTCTGATCGGATTAGCGCAGCGCAAGCCGCTCTGGCAGAGTCTGACACGGTTCGCGCTTCGTGTTGGACGAACGCTGTCAGGCGGGTAAAATCGGGACAGTTCAGGAAAGGTGCAATCGATTTTGGCTCCGCCATCGATTCCCGGCTGTAATCGAAATCAAATCTTGCCTTTCACACCACCTGCGACAACGCCTGTTTTTTTAACTTCAAGAAAGCTGTTTCCCGCTAATCGACAGTTTCCTGTTCAATTCTTGCCTAGTGGTAATCGTGCTAATTCTGCAGCATGAATGTTTCGTATTCCAGGCGGTTGAATTTATGTGAAAGGATAAAGAGGCTGAGAAACGCCGATAACGTTACCGAGGCGGCAAATCCATAACCAAAAGTTTCCGCGCCAAGGTGCAACGTGGCAAAGGTAAACAGCAGGTTCATGACAAAGAAACAGGCGGTGATGATCAACACCTCACGGCGGGCGTCGAGATAGAACAATACGTTGAGTATCGCCATCAACAGCACCTGCACACTGACTGCAACGACATCAATATAGAACAAATGTATATATAGCGGCGAAATGCCCACCGCCTGCAGTAACTCCCTGCCCCATAACAGGCACAGCACGACCGTCAGGCCCTGCACTTTGAAAATCTCGTAGATTCCCTGCCGGGCGGCGTAAACCATCTGGTCCCGCCTATATTCAATATGCATAAGCGTATCGCCTTCCCGGACTGCGCGGTAAAAACGCTCATACTGTTGCGCGAAATCAGTTTCCATGCTCACCAGAAATACGGCCATGCCTGGCAAAATGAACAGATAGGCCAAAAAAATGGGTAGATCGTAAATGATGGAAGCGCGCAAGGGACCGATGACTGCCTCGGAAGTATACGGCACAAACCAGAATATGAATTTGTCGACCCAGACAGCCAGATAATAAAGGGTACCGACAGCAAATAAACTATAGAAACTCCGGCGTTGGTTGAAAAAATCAAACTTGAGCAGCGAGTTCCCGGGATATTCGCGGACAATGTGTCGCAGGAATGAAAATAACAGATAGGCATGGCCCGTCAGCACGCCCAGCAATAACCCGTTCAGTTCCCAGTGCGACGCCACGAGCGCTACAGCGATGCCGAGTAAATAACCTTTTCCCAACGTCCAGACTATGCGCCGATAGGCCTTCATTCCGGACAGAAAAATAAGTGTAATCCACACGCCGCTGAGTACGACAAAATTGCTCAGCAATAACAAGTTCTGGAAAAATGGTCCAGTAAAAAACCAGAAAATGGCAGGCGCAGCCCATAGGAAGCCGCCTCCCATGGTAATCATAAGGACACCGAACAAATTGGGTAATACCTCAGCCTGGGCGCTCGCATAAACCCGATCGGCGGCAAAGCGCGTAAACATCAACTGCATCCCGCCAGTCCAGATTAATGAAGTCGCCATGAGGTAGGTTACACAGATCTGGAAGGCATTGACTTCGCGCTGGGCAACCCCCAGCGCGACGGCAAGAATGCCGATCATCATGATGCTCAGAATGGATAATACCCACGGCCCACCACTGACCAGACCCGCGTAGCCGTATGCGCGCAATACCGACCAATAGCTGTCGCGCTCTAGTATTTTGCGAATCTCAAAGCCGATACTGGCCATATTCAAGCTACTTTCACGGGTTGTTCAGCCGAGTCCGGCACCGAATCCAATGCTTTAACATAGAGATTCCGATAGGATGAGAACATCAACTTGTCGTCATAGTAGCGCTTCACTCGCTCAAGCCCAGCCTGTTGCGCCGCGTGCCAACGCTCGGTGTTATTGAGCAGTTCTAGCGCTGCTTTCGCTGTTCCCTCGGGATCGGCAATGAAAACCACGCTTCCCGCCGCACCGAGAGCGCGGTCTTCCTCGCCGTTTCCCTCAATAAGCTCGCGGCATGAACCTACATCGGTGGCAATACACGGAACACCGCTGGCAAACGCCTCCAGTACCACCAGAGGCAACGCTTCGCTGATCGAGGTCAATACCATCAAACCCAACCGCGGAAGAATTTCAAGCACGTTTTGAAAACCCATGAATTTGACATGGTTTTGCAACCCAAGGCTTGATGCCAATTCCTTGCACTCATTCACATAGGACGGGTCTTCGTCCTCCGGGCCAACGATCCATCCTTCCGCATCGGACCGCTCATTAACCAGCATGCGCAATGCCCGGATGTATGTCTTGATGTCCTTGATAGGCACCACCCGCCCGATCAATCCCAGCACTGGCGGAATTTTCTCAGGCCGTTTTTCAAACGCAACCCGATAGCGCTGCAGATCGATCCCGTTAGTAATGACAAGCGTTTTTTCCGCCGCTGCCCCATCTGCGATCTGCCTCAGGCGATTGCCCTCGTACAGGCTGACGATGGGTGATGCTTGCGCGTAGGCCATGCGGCCGATCTGTTCGTAAAATTTTATCCAGAGACCACGGATATAACCCATTTCATCATGCAGGGTATTACATACATCGTCATTGTGATCCTTAATCCATGTGGCTTGCGCCAAATCGATTTTCCGCTCTTTCGTATAGATACCGTGCTCCGTCAGCACGAAGGGAATATTGCGGCGCAGGCGAATCATCGCACCCAGCAACCCCGCATACCCTGTCGAGATGGCGTGTACGGCACGTATAGGCGGCAGTCCTGCCGCAATATCCGCCAGTACGAACAGGGGCGCATGCATGGCACGTATCGCCCAGAAATAGGCAACAAATGAGGGTTCTGTGCAACGCTCACGATACTGCCGGGTGATGTATTCCCATGAAGCTTCGCTATAAAGAAAATCCTCGTGACTGATGCCACCGGCGGAACCCAGGCGGGAAAACGCCTTTGTCATTTTATCACCTGGCATTGTCAACGACTGGCGCATGTGCGCATGCAGCTCGTCCATTTCCGAAAAAGCTGTGCGGTCGCCTTTGCGCGCATTCGGTTTAAGCGGCTTATCCCGGTGTAGTAAATAATGCGTTTCCACGTGCGTCACATTAGGAGGGAATTGATACTGTGCGGGACCGTACATTTTCCTTTCGCCACCGATAAAAATTACGGCAAATTTGATCTCCGGCAAACCGGTGATGATCTGGTGTACCCATGAGGATACGCCACCTCGAACATACGGATAGGTGCCTTCCAGTAACAGCGCGATATCGGCGACCGAACCTGCCACTGCTCCTGCTGACGTCCCCGCTGCCTTGGCTCGAACGATGTCATTCATTTGTTCCACCACGCCCTTACCAAAGCCAGTGCGTGCCCTCTCTCGCCGGGTCGCGTCAGTGCCGACAAATAAACCTTCACTTGTGAAAATCTTCGCTCATTGAATGCTATTTCGGCAAGCCACGGCAGGATTTTCTGCTCATCCGTTCCGCCTGCTCGCGCGTTGGCGAACGCTTTCCCAGCAAGTACGAGATCGCCCGATTCCAGCAAAATACGCCCGTATAAAAGCCAGCTATCCGCATCGGACATAATCGATGCGCCAGGTTTATCCGCAATATTCGATACGGTTGGCGCACCAACCGGTGAAATATCGCCTGACGAGGCAAATACCACTTCCATATGGTGCCGTGCGGTTTGCAACCAATGCTGTTTCACGGCCCCTTGTACCAGACGGTGATATACGAGTTCCCAACACAAGGCAGCAATCGCTTTATGGCGGGCATTGCGCAGGCGCACCGGAACGTCCTGAAGTGCTTCAGTCAAAGTCGAAATATGATCGGTCAGTTTTTTTTCGCTGCTGTCTCTCATGGCGTAAGCCAGCAATCTCACATCATCGACGGGATCGCAAGTCGCCTTCGACCAGATGGCCATGGCTTCGCGCGGCGCCATATGCCGCGTCGCCATCACCGCCTTCAGCCGCTTCAACGGCCGTTCGGCAAAATGCACAATCTGGCGCAAGGCGCCTTGGCTGTAGGGCGGTATC
>CAJDTQ010000002.1_pt1 | contig 27543 bp, 26 predicted proteins | sample 7389881 | NCBI WGS metagenome assembly CAJDTQ01 (sample SAMEA7055658, study PRJEB34461) | soil metagenome | biome: terrestrial ecosystem; feature: Peninsula; material: soil | place: Antarctica | collected 2016
CTGCTTGCTGCAGTATCTGGTTCCGCGAAAGAGAGGCGGTTTCAGCGGCAAAATCGGTATCGACGATACGGCTACGGGAAGCAGACAGATTCTCTGCGGCGGTTTGCAGGTTCGAGACCGCCGATGAGAAGCGATTCTGAAATGCGCCCAGGTCGGCACGGCCTGCATTGAGCGCACTCAACGCGGAATCCATCGAAGCGATCGCAGTGTCGGCATTAGCGGTAGTATCTATAGACAACGTAGCGAAACCAGCGGTAACGGTGGCTGTTGCCGCGGCCGAGCTGGTGGCAAGGCCGGTCCGCGCCGCTGTGGCTGTACCGCCCGCGGTCACGTTGATGCCTGCACTCGACGTGCTGGAAAGCGTCACCACACCCGCTGCGTTTGCGGCGGAAACGCCGGTTGCACCCGATATCGCGTTGATGGCCGCTGCGACAGCATCCCCTTGAAGTGTAGCGCTGCCGCCAGCAGTAATGGCACCCACGTCAACACCATTGATTTTCAGATCCCCTGCGGCGATGTTGTCCGCCGGAGCCGTGGATCCGGTTATGAGGGAGCCGACCACCGGGGTGGTTGAGTAGGTCGTGGTGGTGCCCAGAGAGTTGCTCTGCGCGTTGACCACGCTGCTGATGTTAATGGTTTCGCCAACGTTGGCACCCACCTGGAATGCCTGGTTGGTAAAAGAGCCATCGATCAACTTGATGCCGTTGAACGCGGTTGTTGAAGCCACCCGGTCGATTTCGGCCTTGACTTGCTTCACTTCGTTGTTGAGCGCGGTACGGTCGCTTACGCTGTTGCTCGCATTACGCGATTGCACGGCCAGTTCACGGATGCGTTGCAGGTTATTGCCGATCTCGCCCAGCGCACCTTCAGCGGTCTGCGACATCGAGACGCCGTCGTTGGCATTGCGGACAGCCTGGTTCAAGCCGCGAATCTGTGAAGTCATACGTTCTGAAATCGCCAATCCTGCCGCGTCATCCTTGGCGCTGTTGATGCGCATGCCGGAGGACAGGCGCTGCAGTGTGGTAGCAAGTGCATTTTGTGAACTGTTAAGATTGCGTTGCGCATTCAACGAAACCACGTTGGTATTGATAATTGCGGGCATGTGAATCTCCTAGACTAAGTTTTATGGAATACGCCGTATAGCGCGTTAACTTTGGTTCGCCTCGTATCCGAGACTGATCAACCGCTGTTAGGTTTATTAACGGAAGGTCAGGAAAAACATTTAGCCGGTTAGTCAAGTTTTTCTTGGCGCGTTATTTTGTTCATGTCGATAGCCTGCAGTGAAATCATGGACTGACATTTCTCCATGGACAGGCAATCACAATCAAAGGGCGAGTCTCTCGGTATCGCCCTTCTCCGAAGCAGAAATGCAATACATCGCCGACTTGCACATGATAAGTGGAAGGTAGTGCGCGCAATTCGCCAATCAGCGGCTGATCTATGTCTTATATTGAACTTTGCTCCTCGAGTGCAAGTATTAGGAGCGCGACAAATCCCGATGCGACAGGTGTGAGGAATGCTATGACAGGTAGATTGGCAGGCAGACCAGGCGAATACACCAGATAAGGGCAATGCGTTTCCTGATACCGGCCCTGAATCGGCCCGGAATCACGCCAGGCCGTTCTTGATTGCGTAGTGAGTCAACTCGGCGTTGTTCTTGAGCTTCATCTTCTCCAGCAGGCGACTGCGATATACGCTGACGGTCTTGACGGACAGGCACATTTCATCAGCCGCATCGGTAAGGCTTTTGCCCGAGGCGATCAGGCATAGCGTCTGGTATTCCCTATCAGATAAGGCTTGGTGCGGTGGCTGGTTGTGGTCGGCGCCGAGATTGTCGGCCAGCGCCTCGGCCAGGCTTGTCGTAAGATATTTGCGTCCCCTCGAGACCTGTTGAATGGCAACCATCAGCTCACTCGGGGCGCTTTGCTTGGTAATATAGCCGGATGCGCCCGCCTTTAGCGCTCGAATAGCGTACAAACCTTCCTCGTGCATGCTGAGCATGAGTACGCGAATTTCGGGATGTTCTTTTTTGATGTGTTTCAAGACTTCAATGCCATTTTTGTCCGGCAACGATATATCCAGCACGACAACGTTCCAGTCGCCCTCGCGTACTTGCCGCATGGCCTCCGAGCCGCAATCCGCCTCCCCGATAAACATGACCTTGCCGCTCTCCAGCAGGATCTGCTTGAGACCCTGACGTACGATGGCATGGTCATCGACGATCAGTACATTCATGACTGCCGCGCCTTCGATAGCGGGATGACTGATTTCGCAACCGGGTCGTCCGATTGACAAAAACACCGTGGTACCTTGTTTCTGCCCCCCGCCGACGGTCAGTTTTCCGTCGAGAAGGCGGGCACGCTCGATCATGCCGCGAATACCGAACGAATCAAGCTTCATGCGATCCGGCAACATAATGCCGCAACCGTTATCGCGTACCTCCAGTTCCAGTTGCCCCTGCGTTGCATGCAGGTTTACCCAGACACATGAAGCATGCGCATGCTTGCTGATATTGGTGAGGGCTTCCTGAAAAATACGGAATACGGCAACTGCGATATCCGGCTCCAGGTCGATATCCTGTTTAGCGCATGCCACTTCGCACGGGATGCCGAGCCGTTTGGCAAATTCGCCCGATTCCCACTCGATCGCTGCAACAATGCCGAAATCCATGATGCCGGGACGCAAATCACGGCAGATGCGCTGTATCGAATGCATCGTACGGTCTACCATGTGAGAGACGGTATGGATTTTTGCCTGTAAGGCCGCAGCTTCCTTTCTGCCGTCACTGCCGCCCTCCCCCGCATGCCGCGCCAGCCAGTCGAGGTCGATCTTGATAGCCGTGAGATTGCCGCCCAGGTCATCATGAATCTCACGGGCGATGCGGATGCGCTCGTGTTCCCGAGCCGCCATGACATGGGATGATACTTCCTTCAAACGCTCGTGCGATTCCTTGAGTTCGGTCTCCCTGCGCCTGCTTTGGGTAACGTTGATGATGATTCCTTCCCAGATTACACCGACCCCCGGTTCCCGGCGCGGGCTGGCCCGCAGGCTGACCCACTTTGTATCGCGGTAAGAGTCGATCCACAGACGGCCTTCCCAGTTCCATGTAGTCAGGCTGGCGGCTGAATGGGCCTTTGATTGGCGCAGGCTCTCGCGGTCCTCGCCCGGCAGCACCAGATCCAGCAGCAGTGCGGGATTGGCTTGCAGATCCTTGACTGCGATATCGAGCAGATTCACACACTGGTCGCTTACGAATGGCATGGAGTGGTTGCCATCCTCATGCAGCACATATTGGAATACCATGCCGGGCGCGTTTGAGATGACAGCGGGCGGATACGCTTCTCCCCTTCCTGTCCGTCCTGACTCCGCTGGTCTCTCCCCTAGCACAACCTGACTGCTGGTTTCACCAGTGAAGTGCCTGGTGATATCGTTGGCAAGAATGATAAGCACCGATTTGACGGCGCCTTGCCATAAGTACAAGCGTACCGCTACGGGAAAAATAGTGTCGTCTTTGCGTTTAAAGTATGTCTCGCCTCCCGTCTCCGATTTTTCGCCTGCGCGTAACGGCGACAGCATGGACCATAGGCTTTCCGCTGCGAAGCCCGGAGCATTATCGCGCGGCATGAGCTCGCGCAATTCCGCCATCGAATATTGCAAATCCCGCTGGGCCGCTACATTGGCGTATTCGCAGTGGAACGTATCCGCATCAAGCAGATACACAGCGGCGTCAAGATTGGAAAAAATAGGTTTGGTAGCGCTCATTCTTGAATCACATTTTGAGGCAGAAAGAATTTTTAGCTGAATTATTCAAACTTCATGGAAGGGCGGTTTCGATGACCAGGTGCAAAAGGCGTGGCATGATATTGCATGAAGTCGAAAGCGCCGAGGGTAAACAACTCTGCGGGACAACCTGGGCTATCGAGAGCCGACCTCAAGCAGAGTATTGGTGGCAAGGGATCAGACCCACTTTTCCCGCATACCAAGACATGAAGTCCAAGTTTCTCAAGACTGAAAATATTGGTGCGGTACTAAAACCACTGCTCACTGAAAAAGCTTTTTACACTATAAACCATTAATGTACGCTGATTGCAGGTAATTTTCTATGACATCCGCTGGTAAACCATCAGCCAGCAATTTGCCGTGATCCATCCATATGACCCGATTACAGAGAGACTTCACCAACTCGTGATTGTGGGAAACCATGATCATAATGTTTGCTTTGTCAATCAAGGCATGCATTCTAGTTGTTGCTTTTGTCATGAAGGCCGTGTCACCGCCAGCAAATATTTCATCAAGAACAAGAATATCGGGATGCATGGCGGTAGCAAGGGAAAACGCCAAACGCATGTACATTCCGGTCGAGTAGTATTTGACAGGGGTATCGATGAATTTTTCCAACTCGGCAAAAGCAATCACTTCTGCTTCAATGGCAGCAATTTGCAATTTGGTATATCCAAGGATGGCACCGTTGAAATAGATATTTTCTCTCCCGGTGAATTCGGGATGAAAGCCTGCTCCAATTTCAAGCAAGGGTGCAATGCGCCCATTAACCAGAATTTCGCCATTAGATGGTTCATATATTCGACACAACGCCTTGAGCAAGGTGCTTTTGCCTGCCCCATTATGTCCAACAATACCAACCTTGTCTCCCGCGCTGATCTCGAAGGAAACTCCGTTGACTGCAAGAAATTCAGAATAGGCGATTTGGGTCCGTCGCTTGAATAGCTGAGCGAAATAATCCTTTAACGACGGTGATCTATCGTGATATATGCGGAAATTGACGGATAAATTTTTAATGCGAATACTGGACATCACTGCCGTCGGGAAAGTTGACCTTAGATACATAGTAACTCGTTGAGTATATTTCAATGAACCTTCGGACACTACTGACTGAGCCTGTACATTTACAGCCTGAAAACGATTTTTTTTTCGTTACGACGAAACAAGAACAGGCCGGTTGTCATAGAGGTTAGAGAAAGCACTATGGCCTCAAAAACCGTGCTTGCACTCGGCAAATTAGCCAGGTAAAGAGGGGCTCGAAAAAGCTCAATGAATGGTACGACTGGATTTAAGCTGACAAGCCAAGCCACGCCGCCTGTTAATGCCTCATGCTTATATAAAATGGGGGTCAGGAAAAAGAGTCCCTGCATGGCAATCGAGGTCACGTGCTGTAAGTCTCGGAAATATACCGTTGTCACAGACATAATCAAACCAATCCCTAATGCGAAGAAAAATAGGAGCAGGTAGGCAAATGGAATGAACAACACAGTCCATGACAGCGAACCACCTATCATGATAATGATCGCAAATAAAGCAAGAAACGAGAGGGCACTCTCTATCAAGAGCGCAAAAGCGGTACTCAAGGGGAAGACGATCTTCGGCAGATAAATCTTTTTGATGAGTCCTTCGTTGTTTATGAAAGAACCGCCAGACTGCGTAACAACCGAGCTGAAGAAACTCCAGGGAATCATTCCTGCAAACAAGAAGACCGTGAAAGTTTTCAGATCAGCCTTGAACAGGGTGGCGAAAACCAGTGCCATGACTGACATCATCAACAAAGGATTAATGAGAGTCCATAAATATCCAAGCGCTGTGCGCCTGTAACGTAGTATTAGCTGCTGTGAGACAAGTCGCGACACTACATCGCGGCTGTCAGATAACTCTTTAAAAAAGGAGGGTATTCTGGTTTTCATCGAAACACGTATTCCGTGATTACACGCAGTGTTATGCCGTAAACGTTCTTGCTCAGTGATTACACCAGGCTTGCAAGTTGAATGGTGTCAATTTGCGATAGTGTGGGGAATTCTGGGTGTAAAGGCCGGATTAAGAATCGGCGGTTCAATGATTAAGTGCAAAAAACACGGCGTGATGTTGCCTGAAATCCAAGGCGTCAGATAAACAATTCTGCGGTGCACCTGAAGCTCAGCGGCTTGCATGGCGGGGTATTCGGTTTCCAGGCAATCGCATCCAGCTCTTCCTGAATGAAGCCGCTCAAGTCGCTGCCCTTGGGCAGGTACTTCCGCAACAGGGCGTTGGTATTCTCATTGATTTTCCGCTGCCAGGGACTGCGCGGATCGGCCATGTATAACTTCACCCCGGTAGCTTCATTTCCAGGCCCGATCACAAGTCAGCGAAAGGCGTGGTGCGTCTCGATACGATTGAGCACATGACTGGATCCGTTCAGCGCCGCTTTAGCACCGGCACCATCTTTCGTTGCTCAATACTCGACTGCTGATAGATTTTCCCCCTGCAACATTTTCTCGCAAAAATATTGCACTTGGCATTTGAGGGCGCTGCGCTTATCCCTATGTGGGAAGAAAAAAATGAAAGATATACCACCAGAAACATCGGATAGGGTAACAGGAGCATAGCGCAATCCTTAGATGTTGACAAAAACTGCAGGCTTACAGTCTGCTCTCATCTAAATAACAATGGTTACTCCCTGTCATGGTGCAGATGAGCACGTGCACCAGGAAAGCAGATATCACGATACCCTATCGAGGTCGTCCAGGGCTTTGCTGATTGCGGCAGAATCGAGAGGCCGAACCAGGCGGGCGATCTCCTTCCCGTGGTGCAAAAAGATCAGGGTCGGCCACAGTTTCACTCTAAAGGAACGCCCAAGCGGACGACCCTTGCCGTCTTCGATCTTGATATGGCGTATGGACGAACGGTTGGAGAAGGCCGAGGCAATCAGCGGTTGGGCGGCACGGCAGTATCCGCACCATGGGGCGCCAAATTCCATGAGAACGGGTTCGTCGAACGATTCAATCTCGGTGCGTGATGGTTCAATGGCCGCGTAGGCGTAGTTCATGCTGGGTGATCGCTACGACAATGGCAGCTCATAAATCGAATGCGCAAGCACAACATATCAATCATGCTTGATCCTCTGCCGTCCTCATGAGACTTGTAATCTGGTATGAATTCTTTACGTTACACGAATTCTTCACATAATAATGACAATTTTATCACCCTTGGCATGCTAGATTGAATCTGCGTAATCCCGCTGCCACCTTTTGAAATTCCAGCGTCATGTTTCTTAAGTCGACCCACGGATCAGACATTAACGCCAATGATGATAAAGTTCAAGCTGCAGTGAGTTTTAAGGCACAAACAGCGTCTGTCCACGTGAGCTAGGCTAGGCAGAAGGATGGTCGGGGATTTCCACTTATTACTGTGGAGGTTCATATGCTTACCGAAACTCATCATCTGCAGCCACATTCGTTGGAAATCGCGGCGGGAAGGCGGCGGCGGCGCCTCCCGCTACAGCATGGCGGGAGCGAAGGTTGCGCAGCCAACAGCGTCGCTCTCACACAATCGTTTTGTCACCGCGCAAAATTCAACTGGCTGCGCGCCGCTCACTCCCGAGTCAAACACCATTTTCCCTTAGGGCGCACGAGTCCATCCACGCTACCCGTTGCCCCTGTAGAGCCCCGGCTTGAGATTTCAAGAGCGGATAGCCGTACCACTTTCCGTTTGCCCCATACCCCGCCAACATGCGCTACCAGTGCTCCTTCTCTTCATCCCTCATCGAATAATCGACTTGAAGTTGACGAACTGCTGATCAAGGGTATTCGACAAGACGGATCGACCTTTCGCCCTAGCGACTGGGCAGACCGGTTGTGCGGCGTGGCGGCAATACTGCATTCGGACGCAATAGCGCCCACTCGCGAGCATTCTGCCGCTCGCCCCTGTTTCAACTGTTCTCCCCTTGTCCGGCCCGCTATCATTTGCGGTGTCCTTTGCGTGATCGTCGACCTGGCCTTGCGCAGCCTCGAGCCTTGCGCCTGGAATTTTGTCAGCGGTTTTGCGCGCGAGAACGACCTGGTTACCCTGTTATCAAGTTGTCGAGAGAGGCTGAATTCGGAAAAGGAATAAAAGAAAGGGAAAGAAGAGAAAGAGGAGAAAGAACAGGCTGACGGCAACCTGCCTGACTTAAAGGAAATGGGTTGTGAACGCGCGTGGAAGGTTCGTGTTTCGTCTCTTTTTAGGTCAATAAAATAACTATTGGCCTTCAAAACCCCCAAATCTGCTCTCACGCAGAAACTTTTTTACTGCAACTCGTCGATCGGAGTGTTGAGGTACGCTTGGGGCGACCTAGATGCTTGGCGATGACGATGCTGCTCTTTCTTCGCGGTTGATGCTCGATGAGATCCGATGTGACTTGAGTGAACGGTTGGTCGGCTGAATTCGTACCAACCGGACATCTCTGTGTTTTCACGATGTTTAAGCCAATCGCACTGACCAACAGATCCACAGTGCTGTGACAATTCGCAGTTGATTGCGGCGTTGCCCGTCTTCCTGCTCTGGTTTTATCGGGAAATAACGGCAGATGATCCCTACGCGTATGAACCGCTGATCCAGATGAGGCAACATACTGGATTGGTTGAGTCTGCTGGTACGTGCCCGCCTGCCGTTCAGTTATCGTCTCGGATTTTCTCGCTAAACTCCATTGTTCAAATAACGCTACCGAATATAGTCGAACAATGACAACCCCTGTACTTTCAAAAATGATTTTTGCGTCGCCTCCAGATAAGTCTGCTGCTGCGTCAGATCACTGATGACCTTGGCGTAGTCGACCTGCCGCAGGTCGGACAGTTGCTGTTTGTACTGAATATTTAGCCCATCGCCGCTGTCGTTGAGCGTATCCACCTCTTTCATGCGCGTGCCTACCGAGGAATGGACTCGGAGCACATTATCCAGCGCGTTGGAGAGGTTGATTTGGGCGGTACTCAAGCCGTTGGCGAGTGCGGTCTTGCTGGCATCATCGGTCACGGGGGTTTCAAGCAGGTTGATCAGGCTGGAAAACGTATTGAACATGCTCTGGTACCCTCCTCCGTCAGCCCGAATTCGCTCGAACACATCACGTCCCGATTCGTTCATGGCAAGCTGGCGGGATGAGCTGGCCTGGATGTTGCGAATGCCTTCGTCGCCCTTGTACTGTATGCCGCTACCGGTGTCGATGAATGGCTTGGTCGCGCCCTGGAAACCGGAAAACAGGTATTGCCCGTTCCCGTCGGTGCGATTTGCGAGATCCTGCAATTCATCGAGGTTCCCGCGTAATTCGGTTGCGATCGCATTGCGTTCGCTGTCGGCAAGCGTGCCGTTAACGGCATATATGGCCAGTCCCTGCGCGTTCTGTAATAAATTCGTCATATCGCCGAGAGTGCCTTCCAGCACCCCGAAACTCGCTGCGGCATTCTGACGGTTTATCGCGTACTGCATATTGGCTGAATCGGCCTGGGATACTTCAAGCGCCCGGACATAGGCAGCGGGATCATCGGAAGGCGTCAGTGCGCGCTGTCCGCTGCTTATCTGTTGCAGAGCTTTCACCTGCGCGGTCTGTTGCCGGTTGATGGCGGCAATGCCGAGTTCATAGCTGGTATTACTGCTGACGCGCATGAGGACTCCTTTTTGATGATTCTATCTCTATCCGAACTGATTGCAGGCTACGCATTGCGCCCGCTGCACTTGCCCGCATCCACTCGTTACCTCGTAATATCGAGCAGTGCGTCGAACATCTGGCTGGCCGTCTGTATCACCTTGCTGGCCGCAAGATACGCCTGCTGGTACCGCATCAGATTGGCGGCTTCTTCGTCCAGATTCACGCCCGACACGGATTGCTGCGAAGCCTGTGCGTGGCTCAGGAATGCCGACTGGGCGGTACTGGTGATTTCCAGTTCACGGGTCTTGTTACCTATCAGGCTGACCACCTGACCGTAGGCGCCCTGATAATTCGCTGTACCACCCGCTAAAGTACGGCTGCTCTGCAGTGCGCCAAGTAACAAAGCATTGCGATTATCCGTCGTCCCGTTGTCGTTGGGGCCAATGCTGAACGTATCTCCCGGCTTGGGTATCCCCGTAAGATTCACGGTCCACCCGTTGAAGCTGACCGGACTGCCGGAAGTGAATGCAATGCCGGTGGGGTTACCGGTGCCGTTCCCGCTCACGTCGAAAGTTGTGGCACTGGTAAAGGTAAAGGTAACCGGTTCTTTAAGATTGAGGTTGGGGGGCGGCGGAGTATCGACGCTACCAGCGCTGATGCGTCCGGTGCCGGCATTGGCAAGCGGCGCATCTGTCCGGATCGGCGCGGCTACAGCAATCAGATTGGTATCCTGAATGGCCACCCTGATTTGCCCGGCGCCATTTATCGTGGGCTGGATCAAAAATTCATCCCCTGCAACCGCAGTGCCGGAAGCAATATTCAAGCGTACACCGTCCACGGTCTGCGGGAACGCTGCAAACGTTTGCGCGACACCGTCATTAAGCCGGGTAAGGGTGTAATTGGCGCCATCATACCGCAGTCGATAATCGCTGGTGGTAAGCGCGCTGTAGCCAGTGATGTCAGCGGCAACAGCCGCGTTGCCTGCATTCTTTGCCGACGCTGCAACCGACGGGCTTGGTACCGTAAAGAATTCGCCACCCAGGTTGCCTTCCACATCCTGGCCCAGCCGGTGCTGGTCATTGAATGTGCCCGCCAGGCTGATAGCCACGCGCCCCAGGCCATTGCGGGCGGCATCGAATTCGCCATTGCGGAATTGCAACAGCCCGCCCAGCTTGCCGCCATCCAGGCTCGATTCCTTGATGGGCAGGGTATCGCCGCCCGCAACATAACCGATTCCGAGACGGTGCGGGTCAACCGGAGAAGCTGTCGTAACGAGCTGGAAGGCGGTTGAACCCACGACCAGGGACTGGCCCGTGCCGATGAAAATGCTGTAACCGCCATCGCTCTGTTCAACGACTTTCGCGCGCACCTCATTGTTGAGTTGCATGACCAGTTCGTCGCGCTGGTCTCGCAAGTCATTTGCCGGTTGCCCACCCGCGCTGCCCTCGGCCAGACTGATGGTTCCGTTCAGTTCGCCGATTTTCGCACCCAGCGTATTGATAAGCGAGACACTGTTCTCGATCTGTTTGTTCACCCCATCCTGGATCAGATCCAGGCTGTCGTTCAGCGACTGAAAACGGTGTACCAGCACTTCTGCGTTGGACAGCACGGATTGCCGGGAAGCGATGTCGGATGGATTGGTGGCAACGCCTTGCACGCCACCAAAAAAATCTTGCAGCGCCGGCGCAAGGCCGAGCCGTCCGGTCGGGTCTGCCAGTAGCGTATCTATCTGGCCCATTTGCGCAAAATAGGTGTCGAGCTGGGCCGATTCCGTTTTTGCCTGTGCAACCTGGCTGACCAGCAACTGGTTATATACGCGTTTTACCGTATCGACCTGCACGCCCCGGCCGATGAAGCCACTGCCGGTGGCTTGCGCGCCGCTTGCTGACTGTACAGTTTGCTGGCGGGTGTAACCGGGCGTGGCCGCATTACTGACGTTGTGGCCGGAAACAAGCAACCCTTGCTGAGCCGCGTTGAGCGCGCTGAGGCCGATACCAAAAATGCCGTTAGCCATACTGTCTCCAAATTCTGTCCGTATTCATTCGATATTAACGGCTCACGATCAAAAATATTGAATCTGTTTAATCCAGCTTGGCAGTATGCGGAGCAACCGGGGAAATATCGGTAGTGGCGCTTACAATGGCGCTTCGCCGGACCACTGGGTGGTCCTGATGATCTGGCTCAGCTTGTTCGCATAATCCGGATCGGTCGCATATCCCGCCTGTTGGAGGCCTTGCGCGAAACTTTCCGCATCGAGGCCTTGCACCGCTTGTGCCAGCACCTGCGCATAGCGCGGGTTGCCGCGCAGCAGGTTGGCATAGTCGCCGAAGGCATCCGCATAAGAACCGTAAGCACGGAATTTTTCCACGCTTTTGCGAGCTACCCCGTTGACGTATTCCGTCGTTACGGATTCCACTACAGGACCTTTCCAGCTGGCGCCGGCCTTTACGCCGAACAGGTTGTAGCTGGGTGAGCCATCCGGCCCGCGAAGCTCGCGTTTGCCCCAACCGCTTTCCAGCGCAGCCTGCCCCAGCATGAACAGGGCAGGTATGCCAGTCGCCTTACTGGCCTGTTGCGCGTATGGCATCAGCCTGGCCTGGAACTCCATCACATGCGGGTGCGCTCCGGGCTGAGCCACTACCGGAGCGAGCGATTCCGTTAGCGGATTTGCGGCCTGCGCCACTGGATTCGATGGCTTCGATGGTCCCGGTTCGGCTACAGAGGTGGATGGCTGCGTCCGCTGCTGGGTAATCGGGTTTGGCTGCAATCTCGCCAGGAACGGAATGCTCCCGGCAGGCGGTTGACCGTCGACCGCAGGAGCCGGAACAGGTATTTCCTGCTCCGATTCCTGCGACAATCCGCCGCGTAGTTGCCGTATCATGACATCGGCCAGGCCTACGCCGCGGGAGGCCATGCTTTGCGAGAGTTGCTGGTCGAGCATCGACGTGTAAAGGCGGCTCTGCTCGCTGTCCATCAGATCGTCTTGTGGCGTAGCGTCGCGCATGGCCTTCAGCATCATGTTCATGAACAGCGCCTCGAACTGCCGGGCTGCGGCTTCAAGACCAGCCTGGCCGTCTTTTCTCGACGCAATGCGTAACTCATCGACCGCCTGAACGTCAAGCGCGAATTTGGTAGACAGGTCAGCCGAAGCAACCATCAGATGACCTCCAGTTCCGCTCTTAGCGCGCCAGCCGATTTCATCGCCTGAAGAATCGACAGCAAGTCTTGCGGCGTCGCGCCGATTGCATTCAATGCTTTCACCACCTCGGCCAGCGACGCACCTTCAACCATTGTCAGCATCCCAGACTCCTGCTTGATCTCGATAGTGGAGCGCTGTGCCTGTATGGTTTGTCCGCCGGAAAATGGTCCCGGCTGGCTGATTACCGGCTCTGTACTGATAACCACCGATAAGTTTCCGTGGGCGATGGCGCAGGCGTCAACGGTGGCCGACTGGTTCATGACCACCGAACCGGTGCGGCTGTTGACGATAACTTTTGCCTGAGCTGGCGAGGGGCTGATATTCATGCTTTCCACTTCCGCGATGAACGCCACGCGCTGGTCGCTGCCTTCAGGCGCGCGCACCTGGATCGCCCGCCCATCCATTGCGGAGGCTGTCCCTTCGCCAAAGCGGGCATTGATTGCCTCCACTATTCGCCGGGTATTGGAAAAGTCGCTGGTGTTGAGATCGAGCCGTATTCCATTGCCTTGAGTCAATACCGTGGGGACCGCCCTTTCCACCGTGGCACCGCCAGAAATACGACCGGCGCTTAAATGATTGACCTGTACCTTGCTGCCGCTGGCCGCAGCACCGATTCCGCCCACCACCAGGTTGCCTTGGGCCATTCCGTAGACCTCGCCATCAGCGCCCTTGAGCGGCGTCATCAGCAGTGTACCGCCGCGCAGGCTTCTGGCGTTGCCCATGCTGGAAACAGTTACATCGATCATCTGGCCAGGCTGGGCAAACGATGGCAGCACGGCCGTCACCATTACGGCGGCCACGTTTCTCAAGCGCATGTTGGTGCCGGGCGGGACATTGATGCCCATCTGCATCAGCATGCTGTTGAGCGACTGTATGGTAAATGGCGTCTGAATAGTCTGGTCGCCGGTGCCGTCCAGCCCCACCACCAGCCCGTAGCCGATCAGCTGGTTTGTGCGCATGCCCTGGATCGAGGCAAGATCCTTGATGCGCTCGGCGTGCGCCGGGCCTGCCAGAACGAAAGACCCGATCAACAGAATAGACAGTAAGTGAACGGCGGATCTGAAAGATAAGGATGTCATGGGCTCACTGGGATTGCGTTAATCATTCAATTTTTGTTGAAATTATTCATGTGCTGGTTAAAACGGCGAGACGGTCAGGAAAAAGCGCGCAAGCCAGCCCATTGTCTGTGCCTCATCAATGTAGCCGTTGGCCTTGTACTCGATTTTTGCGTCGGCCACCTGCACGGACGAAACCACGTTGTTGACGATGGTCTCGGGGCGGACTACGCCGGAGAACCGGATGTACTCGGTGCCCTGCGTCATGGACAATTGTTTTTCACCACTTACCACGAGGTTGCGGTTCGGCAGCACTTCAAGCACGGTGACACTAATGGTGCCGGTAAAATTGTTGGCGGAAGCCGCCTCCCCTTTCCCGGCGTAATCATTGGCAGTAGAGGCGCCCATGTCCACTTTTTTAGTGATAGGAACGCCAAACACAATTGGCGGGATGCCCACATTTACCTCGCCTTTCTTATTGACGCTGCTGTTGGATTTCTTGCTTGCGTTGGTTTTTTCGTTGAGAACGATCATCAGAATATCGCCCACCTGGCGGGCGCGGCGATCTTCAAATAACGGCCGGTGCAGAATGCCCGCCTGATAAATCGCACCATTGGCAGGCGGTACCCCTGCCTGCGGCGCGCGGGAAGACATCGGTTGCTGTACGATCGATGCCGGGGCCGGGAGAGTTATGCATCCTGACAACCCGAAAAGAACGGCAACCATAAGTATGAGGGATGCCACGAACTGCTCACTTCGCGCAGCAAGAATATTTACGTTCATAGGGCTGTTCCCATGCTTGCGGTATATCGCCGCTCGTCCATTGTTTCTAAAATTCGCCACATTACATTTGCGACAGGCGTTGCAGCATCTGATCCGAAGTCTGGACCGCCTTGCTGTTAATTTCGTAGGCGCGCTGCGTCTGTATCATGTTTACCAACTCTTCCACCACGTTGACGTTGGATGTTTCCACATAACCCTGATTCAATAGTCCGGTACCATCCGAACCCGGCGTGTTGAGGTTGGGGGTGCCGCTGGAACCGGTTTCGATAAAAAGGTTCTCGCCGACGGCCTGCAAACCCACCGGATTGATGAAAGTAACAAGTTGCAGCGAACCTACCTGTGCGGGAAGAGGAGAATCCTGCTGGGTTATGGTGACAACGCCATCGCGGCCAATGGTAACGCTCTGAGCATTGGGAGGAATGGTGATTGAGGGCTGAACCTGGTATCCGCTTGCCGTGACGAGTTGTCCTTCGGCATCAATCTGAAATGAGCCGTCACGCGTGTAAGCTGTCGAGCCATCCGGCCGCAATACCTGAAAGAATCCCTGGCCGTTAATCGCCACGTCCTTCCAGTTACCGGTCTGCTGCAGGTTGCCTTGGGTATACACGCGCTCGGTGGCCACCGGCCTTACGCCGGTACCGATCTGCAGGCCGGACGGCAGTTGCGTCTGCTGTGAAGATTGTGCACCAGGCTGGCGTAAGGTCTGGTACATCAGGTCCTCGAATACCGCGCGCGAGCGCTTGAAACCGTTGGTGCTTACGTTTGCCAGATTGTTGGCAATGACATCCATCTGGGTCTGTTGTGCATCCAGACCGGTCTTTGAAATCCAGAGCGAGCGAATCAAGTTGTTCTCCTGAAGGTTAAGCGGCGAGGTGATATGCCGCCGTTGATTGCAGCGGCGTTATTTGCGATATCGTATAACAGCACCGAGATGGTCAGCGCGTGGAAAAGAGGGGTAATTCCGTGTTTCTTCGCGGTTTCATCCTGATCGGATATGGGAAAATCGTTTGTGGATAACGGGAATTAATTGATGTTGAAAACGGCATCATAAGAAGCGCCAGCCATGCGAATTGCACCCAAGCAGGTCGGGCTCTGCCCGACGATCAAGAGGCGAAGTCGGGCAGAGCCCGACCTGCTTATTATCAGCCGTTCACCGACAGGAGGGCACTGGCGCGTTGAGCATTACCTTCAGCACTCTTGAGCATCTTCATCTGCATTTCAAACTGTCGGGAAAGCGAAATCATGTCGACCAAAGCCTCGATTACATTGACATTGCTGCCCTCCAGCGCACCGCTGCTGAGCGTAACCTCGACGTCGGCCTCGGACTCGCCGCCGGTCGCCAGTCGGAACAGTCCGTCGGGGCCACGTGTGAGCTGGTTCTCAGGGGGATTGACCAGCTTGATGCGGCCGAGTGTCGAAGAGATGCTAGGTTCATTCGCGCCTGCACCCGCGGGCACGGAGGAGACCGTCCCGTCCCTCCCCATCGTGACGACGGTATTGGGAGGAATGGAAATCGACCCGCCATCGCCTTGTATATTCAAGCCGTTGCGAGTCTGCAATATCCCATTGGAGCTGATATGCAGGTTGCCGTTGCGTGTGTACGCTTCACTCCCGTCTTCCAGCTGGACGGCGATCCACCCTGAACCCTGTACTGCTACGTCGAGTTCACGTCCCGTATGCTGCTCGGTACCGGGGCGGAAATCCGCACCAGCGCTGGAGTCCACCACGAATGCACGTGTTGCCAACGTATTGCCGAGGACCGGCACGGCCCGAAATACACTGGTCTCGGCACGGTAGCCTGTCGTGTTTGCGTTCGCCAAATTTTGCGACATGGCGGCTTGCTGCCCCAGCGTATGCTTTGCGCCGGTCATGGAAACATAGATCATTCGGTCCATGATTACTCCTGTGGATAAGTAAATTTTTTAAATGAAGTTAGAGACCACGTGGCAGGTAAGTGGCCTCTGGAACGAACCTCGATTCCCTATATCGCCGCACATCGTGTTCGCGGCGATGTGAAATACGAAATCGAGGTTTCAGCGGTCGTGGGTCTTACGACCTCATGCTTTTTATCACTTCAGATTCACTATCGTTTGCAATAGCTGGTCTTGTGTCTTGATGGTCTGGGCATTGGCCTGGTAGATTCGCTGGGCAGTTATCATATTGACGAGTTCAGAGGTAAGCTCCACGTTCGAATCCTCAACTGCACCGGATTGAAGTACGCCCAAGCCTGCTGTGTTGGGTGCGCCCACCAATGCAGCGCCAGAAGCAGCGCTTTCTTTCCAGGTATTATTGCCGCGCAATTCCAGACCTTGGGGATTCGCGAAATTCGCCAGCGCCACTTGCCCCAGGGTTAAAAATTTTCCGCTCGAATAGCTGCCCTGGATTATGCCGTCAGCCCCGACGGCAAACCCGGCGAGCCGACCTGAGGCATAACCGTCCTGCTCCAGAGCGTTGATACCGAAACTGGATCCAAATTGAGTCGTGCCGGTGAAATCAAGATCGAAAGCCAAAGGATTGGCGCCGGTACTGACCGGCGCAGCTACACTGAACACGCTGGAACTTAGTGGGTCGAGTGCGCCATTGGACAGGAAATTCAACGCGCCCACCGATGCGCCGCCATTCAACAGAGCGCCATCATTGGCTGCAAAGACGTCCCAGCTATTGGTGCCTGTCTTGAGGAAATAGGTTGATAGTGTGCTCGGGTTGCCCAGGCTGTCGTGAATCGGCAAAAAGGATGAGCCATGGTAGGTTGTCGGATCGGCCAGGTTGAACGCAGCGGAGCTGAGTGCCGGTTCGCGCGAATCCAGGTTAACAAGCGCGCTCACCAACGTGGTTGCCCCGGGCGGCAGGTCGGCCGTTGAGATCTGCAGATCGGTTGGCGCCGCGATACTGACCACACCGGCTGCGTTCGCGGGATAACCGGTGAGACGCATGCCGCTGCTATTCACGATAAACCCATCCTTATCCGGATGGAATTGACCATTGCGCGAATAGCTGACCGTGCCCTGATCGCTCAGGCGAAAAAAACCACCGCCGTTGATCGCAATATCGAGCGGATTACTGGATGCAGTAATGCTGCCCTGATTGAACTGCTGCGAGATCGCGGCAACCTTGACGCCGATGCCGGCCTGAACGCTGCTGCCGCCCGAAAGCGAATTGGCGAACACATCCGCAAACTGGGCCTGAGATTGCTTGAACCCCACTGTATTGGCATTAGCCACGTTATTACCGATCGCGTCCAGGTTCTTGGACGCTGCATTCAAACCACTTAAGCCTTGCTGAAAACTCATGATAACTCCTTGGATAGCGCCTCATTCATGAGGCGGAATACTCGATAATGCCCGGTTTAAAAAATCTGTTTGATGTCCGTCAACCCTACCATTCCAAGCGTCCCGACATTCAGCCGGACACCTCCGTTACTTTGGGAAACGGCCTGGACAGAGCCGAAGGCCAGGGGTTGAGCGTCGACTTTCTGATCGCCACGCGATGCGGAGACAATGATGCTGTATGATCCATCAGCGGCCTGCGCGCCATCGGTCGTCTTGCCATCCCACGCCAGGGCTAAAGGACCGGCGGCATGCGCGTCAACGTCCATTGTCCGGATTGCCCGGCCCGAAGCGTCGTGTATCGTTACTTTCACCTGATCCGCAGCCTGCGCCAGGTCCACGCCGAATATTCCACCGCCGCCCGCCACTTGCAGTAATGAGCCGGGCACGAGCACGTCTTTTCCGATCATGTTCGCCGCCTGCAGGGATTGCCCTGCATTAAAGCTATTGGCCATGGTCTCGATGGTGGCATTAAGCTTTTCGATGCCGTTGACAGTGCTGATTTGTGCTAGTTGAGAAGTCACCTGGGCGTTGTCAAGAGGATTGAGAGGATCCTGATTCTTCATCTGGGTAACGAGCAGCTTTAGAAACCGATCCTGCAGTTCATCTTTAGCGGGCTCAGCCGTATTTTTTGTTCCATATGTTGCAAAAAGATTTGAGGCGGATTGCGTATCCTGGATTGTGCTCATGGTTTTTCCTTATTGTCCGATGTTTATTGTCCGATGGATAAAGTCTTCAGCAGCAAGGTCTTTGCGGTATTCATCATATCCACGTTGTTCTGATACGAACGCGAGGCGGAAATCATGTCGACCATTTCTTCCACCACGTTCACGTTCGGCATGGTTACAAAGCCTTCTTCGTTCGCCATAGGATGGCTGGGTTCGTATATCAGCTTCATCGGTGATTGATCCTCGACTACTCCCGACACTTTTACCCCGCTGGACGCATTATTGGGATCGGCGCCGGCTACTGACGGGATACTCATGAACAGCACCTGTTTGGCCCTGTAAGGCTGGCCGTTGGAACTCACCGCACTGTCGGCGTTGGCGAGGTTGCTTGCAACCACGTTCAGGCGCTGGTTCTGGGCTGTCATCGCCGAACCGGCGACGGTAAAAATATTGAACAAAGACATGATGCAAACTCTCCTTAGCCTTGAATGGCAGACCGCATGATTTTGATCTGGTCGCTGATGAATGTGAGGTTGGCTTCATAATGGATAGCGTTGTCGGCAAACTGACTGCGCTCTATATCCATATCCACCGTATTGCCATCCACGCTTCCCTGTATGGCCGCGCGATACATCAACGGTGCGCCGGTTGCGGCAGCCCCGCCGCCGCTGCCTGGCGATGCAATGTGATTCGGGGCATTTGTTGCCAGTTTGACGTTCCTGTTCCCGCCGGCATTCTCCAGCGCGTCCGTGAAATTGATGTCGCGCGCCTTGAAGTTCGGCGTATCCACGTTTGCGATGTTGGATGCAATCAATTGCTGGCGATGGGCCCGAAGGTTGGAGGCGTCCTCGTAAAAGCGAAATGTCGCATCAAGTTTGTTGATCATGAATTCTCCTCAAGTACATGCTGTTTAAGATGCCCAGTATTGTTGGCAATTACTTCGATCATGGTATTTCACACCTGATCGGCGCGAAAGAAAGATCAACAAGGTTAAAACCCCTTAACTCCGGGTTTGAGCAATCTCCGGCTTCCTGAGTTCTTTCCAAGAATGAGCTTTTTCCCTGTGATGCGAGGCTGCCTCATCGATTATTCTGCAGCCACAGCGTCACAGTTCTTGCCGGCTCGCTGAAAAGAGAAAACGGAAGCAGGAAATCAATGCCGCTTCCCACAGGATCAAAAAACCCAGGTCAGCTTGGCTGCGATAACACTGTGGGTGACATGATGCGTTGTCACGCAGGAGGGCAATCCATCAAATAACGACACAAACCAGCCTCATTTCGACATGCTGCCGAAACTGGACGCAGACTACAATTGCGGCCAACCCCCGGTTCACCCTGACCCAGGACATTTTTTCTCGAGGAATCCGTTATGCCTATCGTGTCTCGTCATGTACTTTCTTGCGGCCTGAGATTTGTCGCCCTTCTTTCTTTGTCCGCTGCGACATTGGGCTCGGCATCGGCATCGACATCGACGAACGCGAGACAGGACGCGCGTCTTGTGCAGGATATCGTCCTGGATTTCTTGCATACCCAGTCGGCCGGTTTGCCCGGTCAGCCCGAAATCACGCTGGGTGCAATCGATCCACGGATCAACCTGCCCGCCTGTGCCGCACTAGAGCCATCCTTGCCGCCGGGTAGCCGGCCGTGGGGCAACACAACCGTGATAGTGCGTTGCACCGTGCCGCATCAATGGACGATCTATGTACGCGCCTCGGTAAAAATCATTGCAAGTTATGTGGTCAGCACCAGACCGCTGACGCAGGGGCATATGCTCACCGCAGCGGATTTAACTATCCGCAGCGGAGATCTGGCACAGCTTCCGCCAGGTGTTGTCACTGATCCGAATCTGGCTTTGGGCAGGACGCTCGCCGGTAGCATTTCTTTCGGAAGTCCATTACGCCAGGACATGCTGCGCGCACGAGCGGCAGTGATGCAGAATCAAAATGTGAAACTGATTTCCAGCGGACGCGGATTCAGCGTAACCGCAGATGGCAGGGCGCTCAATAGCGCGGCTGAGGGACAGTTGGTGCAAGTGCGTATCGCGTCGGGTTCAGTAGTGAGCGGGACCGCACGGGCCGGAGCAATAGTGGAAATAAGTTATTGATGGACCGCAGGATGAGTGGAGCAAAGCGTAACCCATCACGTTTGTTTCATGAAAGCAGGTTCTGGGCCGTAATGTATTGTATTGTCGGCCCCGCCATGGGTTTTCCATATAGGGTCAGACACAAATTCTGATGGGTTACGCCCTGCTCCACCCATCCCGCGACCTATTGGTGGGCCGTAGAGCTGTGCAGCGACAGTTGTTCAGGTTAATGATGGACTACGCTAGACGTAAATATATAAAAGGCTTTCGGGGTTGAGCCTGTTGTGCCACGAGATTCTGGAAAAAAAATTTAAGTTTCTCCCGAAACCTCCGTTACACTGCTTATAGTCAATTGTAGGAGTAAAACCATGCAGATAGAAAATAGCATCAAAACCAGCGCTACCAAACCCATCGGCGAGACAACCTCTGGCAAGCCCGGGCAAATGGCAGCAAGTAGTGTGGCGTCAAAAAATGCGAATGCTTCAGTGAGCAATAAAGATAACGTTCAACTGAGCACACAATTGCAAAGTATCGAAAAAAATTTGGCGAATGCCGAAGTTTTCGATGTCGCAAGGGTGGAAGAGATCAAACTGGCAATCAGTGAGGGTCGCTTCACAGTAAATCCCGACAAGGTCGCCGATGGTTTGCTCGACACGGTGCGCGACCTGATCCATAAGGGGAGGGGTTAACTTGACTAGCCGTGTTTTTGATCCCGTTGCCCGCATTGGTCTAGAGCGCGACGCGACGCAAAATTTCATCGATATTTTGCGTCATGAGCAAGCTGCATTGCAACAGCCGGATGCATCTCTGCTGCTGTCAATCGCCAATGAAAAAGCGTACCAGGCCCAGCAATTGGCTCAGCTGGCAGATGCGCGTAACTACTGGTTGAGAGAGCTCGGTTATACTCAGGATCACATCGGCATGGAACGCGGTTTACGTGATTTCCCCGCTGCCGCCGATGCCTGGGAGGAGCTGCTTCAATTGGCGGAAACAGCCAGCCAGCTTAACAAGATCAATGGCATCCTCGTCGGCCAACGGTTGCGCTACACCCAGCAGGCGATTTCGGTATTACAAGCGTCGACCCACGGCGAGCCCAACACGAGGTTGTATTGTTCGGATGGTCAACCCCAGGCACTTTTCGGCGGTCGTCAGCTCGGCGAGGGCTGAGCCGATAAAATACTGTCGATCACGATAAACAAGCTTACATGTTGAGAGGCGTAGGGCCGCAATAAGCGAAGCGCATTGCGCCGTATGAGAGCGCCTCGATACAATATTATTCGATCGCCATAGCTGATACCGCCGTTGCATTCGACTTCCGGGCAGCGGCATAGGCTTCGTCATGAGCGCATACGGCGCAATGTGCTTCGTTTATTGTGCTATCCCACCTGCCAGTGCACCCAATCAGCCATATGGGAATTTCCGATTCTTGTCCTGGTTTGGCCAGCTGCATAGTGCCATAAACCAACGCGCTCAATCACGCATCTATCAGGACAGGATATACGGTGTCAGATAGGCCGGGTATCGCGTCAGGTAAAGCTCCGATTGAAGTATCAGATGAACTCTCAGTTGAATTCCCGGACGAAATCTCGGCTGAGGTATCAGGAAGGCTGGACAGGATCATTATCGTGACTCGCCGGTTTCGCATACGGCCCTCTTCCGTGTCGTTCGGTTCGACAGGGCGATTTTCACCATACCCCGCTGCCGTAAGCCGCACCGCATCCACGCCATTGTCGACCATCAATCTCACCACGCTGCTGGCACGCACGGCAGACAGTTCCCAGTTGGAGGGAAATTTTTCAGTGACGATCGGTATATTGTCGGTATGGCCTTCCACCTGAATCGCATGATTGTCGTTCTTCAACACCTGCGCCACCGCCTCGATCACTCGGCTGGAATCTTGCTGCAATAGCGCCTGACCAGGCGAGAATAATACGCTGGCATTGATCTCCACTCCCAGGCCCAGGTTGCTGTGAATCACCCTTACCTGCCCATTTTCTACCAAAGAACCGAATGCGGCGGTGATTTCGCGCGCGATGATATCCATTTGATCCTTTTGCTGGCGCTGCGCTTCCACAAATCGACGTGCTTTTTTTACTGTCAATTCATCATCTGACGTTGGGCAGGTCAAAGCGATAACCGGAGTAGTTTTCGGCACACGTTTCGGCAATATGACGTCAGGTGTCAGGACCAACTTGTCGGTTCCGTTCGACTGTGCGCCAAACGCACTGACAAACGACCCCGCTAGCATCTGATCATACTGGCCATCATTGGAGCGCGAGGCTGCGTACATCACAACAAACAGCGCAAGTAGCAGGGTGATGAAGTCGGCGTAGGATACCAGCCACCGTTCATGATTTTCGTGCTCTTCCGATTTGTGTCTGCGTAGCATTCTGGATTCAAGTGTAAGTTTATGGACGAGTAATGTGCCGTCCTATGCCTTGGTGTCCTTTCCTTTGTCGCTCGCCCTGCGCCCCGCTGTCCGGCGATTCGGATTGTGCCTGTCGGGATTGTTCGCTCCGGGGCTATTCTGGTCGCGGCGCTCTGCACCAAGACGTCTTTCCCCTTGCCGCCTTTCTGGACGCGCTGCATCTTTCAATGGCGCTACCTGGTCATCAACAGGGTTGAGTGAAGCCTCGATTCTGTTTGTTGTCGTGGTTTTGTAATCCTCTTTCATTATTGTCTCCTGAGCATGTTAAAAAAACGCGTAAAAAATTGTGTTTGCCGTTCATCGGATATCACCCCGTTTCCAAGGCTGCCTAGCCGTTCTCACTCATATGTTTTGGTCACTCCAGGTACCCATTCAGGCGCCCAGTGATCAGTCTCGGGTTCTCGCCTCTGGCAATACCGACCAGTCCGTCCACCAGCATTTCGCGCATCAGTACCTGGCGCCCGATAAGGGTTTTCAGTTTGTTGGCGATGGGCAGAAATGCCAGATTTGCGAGTCCCACGCCATAGACAGTCGCCACGAACGCCACGGCGATCCCATTGCCCAGATGAGCCGGGTCCGACAGGTTCTCCATGACCTGTATAAGGCCTATCACGGCGCCCAGAATGCCGATGGTTGGCGCATAGCCGCCTGCCGCTTCCCATACTTTTGCGCCCTGGCGATGGCAGTCTTCGAATGTGTCGATCTCCACTTCCAGCACGCGTTTCAATACCAGCGGTTCCGTGCCATCCAGCACCAGTTGCAATCCCTTTTTTACGAAAGGATCATCAATACCTTCCACGTGCGTATCGAGCGACAGTAAACCCTCCTTGCGGACAGCAGCACTCCATATGGCGATATGCTCCACTAGCGTGGCCGGGTCGAGTAGCGGTGGAACAAATACCCAGCGGCTCATTTTCATGCCGAGTACAAACTGGCGCACGGGGCTTTGCAGCAGCACCGCGCCCAATGTACCTCCCACCACGATGAGAAGCGGCGTAAACTGAACAAGGGAGCCGAGATGGCCACCTTCCAGCGCTTGCCCGCCGAAGATGGCAATCAACGCGATGACAATACCGATTATGCTGTTGAAGTCCATGCGCATTCCTTGAGTTTGATGCGTAAACGCGCAACGGTCTGGCTATGTATCTGGCATACCCTCGATTCGGATACCCCGAGAACTGCGCCGATCTCCTTAAAATTCAGCTCCTGCTCGTAATAGAGGCCCATCAATGTTTTTTCTCGGTCGGGCAAGCCACCTATCGCGTCGATCAGCGCTTGCCTCAGATCACTCTCCAACAGGTTCGCCAGTGGATCGCCGCTAGTGTCGGCGCAGTTGCGCTCCAGGAAATCGTCATTTTCGCTATCGGAAAAATCGTCATAATGGATCAGCTGCGCACCCCGTGCATCAAGCAACATCTCGTGGTAGCCTTCGATTGATACCTTGAGTTCCCTGGCTATTTCCAATTCCGCGGGTGCACGGCCAAGGCGTTGCTGCAGCGCGTTGATTGCTGTCTCGATTTGACGCATATTCCTGCGCGCCCCGCGTGGCAACCAATCCATCTGACGCAATTCGTCCAGCATGGCGCCGCGTATGCGCTGTTGCGCGTACGTCGCAAACTGTGCCCCTGGTATTTCCTGATAGCGATTCAGCGCATCCATCAAACCAATCATGCCGACCTGGATGAGGTCATCCACTTCCACGCTACCCGGCAGTCTGGACATCATGTGATGGGCAATGCGTTTGACAAGTGGAGCAAACTCGGCGAGATGCTGCTGTTTATCGATCGCTCCGGTTGAGGTATACATTGTCTGGTTCATCTCGCACCTACAGCGATGGCAGTGTTGGAGTTGCTGTTCCGGCTGCTTGATAGCAGGCATTCCATGAAGTGTTCCAAGTCTCTCTCCTTTTCATCTGGGCAGGGCCAGTCAGCCAGTGATTCCGCTATCCGGTTGAATGCGGTAGCTGTAGCGGTAACGGGAATTGCGCCGGTGGCACGCCGGCCGAGGCAAAGCTTGCGGTCTTGCGGCACAAAACCCGTGAAATCAAGCGAAACCGCAAGATGGCGCCTGGCTACGTCAGCCATGTTATCGAAAATCATCCGTGCCTCCGCTTCAGTACCAGCCTTGTTGACCACTACGTGAAAACGCTGCTTGTCCTGATGATAGCCACAGGTATGCTTGATCAACGCATAGGCTCCGGTAATCGAGGCCGGATCAGGGGAAACCACTACCATGATTTCATGTGTGGAAAGGGCAAACGTAAGCATCTGGCTGGTCCGACCCGGTGCGGCATCGATTAATATCACATCCATCGGTTGAGCAATACCCGCAAAACTACCGGTTACATGGGCCTGTTCTTCCCTGTTGAGTTTTCCGAGAACACGCATGCCGCGACCGGCAGGCAGGATGAAAAACCCTTCCGGGCAGGAAACGAAAACTTCATCCAGTGTCATGTCGCGCCGGATTACATCCAGTAAATCCCGGTGGGCGTTGATACCCAGCGTAGCGCTGACATTATTGGCGCACGTATTTTCATCGATTATCAATACGTTTTTGCCGCTGCGTGCAAGGGCCGTTGCCAGGCTGATAACGGTAGTTGTCTTTCCGTCGCCCGTACCACCGGAAGTGATGGTGATAACGCGCAGAAAGTTCTGATCCAGCAAGCGACGAAGTCCCTCTGCCTGGTCATGGATGGGCTCAGCCAAGGTGAACCTCGCTCATATCGAGGTTGCCTGCGCCGACATTACGATCTGTCAGGATCAGAGGGAACGCATCTTCCGGCATGGCGCAGTCAGATTCGACAGGTGGATTATCCAGCGCCTGGTCCACGAGAGACCGGGAGTCAGCCATTTCGAGATCTTCCGGAACGCGCTGGCCGTTCGCTACATAGTAAAGCGGCAAGCGATGCCGAATTGCAGTGTCAAGCGCGCAGCCAATGGTGACCGCTTCGTCCAGTTTGGTGATGATGGCACCCGTCAGGCCGTTCCCCTGATAGGCGTGAGCCACCTCGTTAAGTGTATGCCAGTTAGATGCGGCATTGAGCAGCAGCAGCCGTTTGATCGGGGTGCCGCAACCCGCCAGCATCGCAACCTGTTCGGCTACCATCCGGTCGCGCTGACCCATGCCTACGGTGTCGATCAGAACCATATGCTTGCCTCGCAGCTCAGTCAAAGCAAGGTTCAGATCCTGCGTGTCCCTGACGGCATGCACCGTAACTCCGAGTATCTTGCCGTAAATACGCAATTGCTCATGTCCGCCGATGCGGTAGCTGTCGGTAGTCAGAAGCGCAAGCTTATCCGCGCCGTGGCGCACGACGCAACGCGCCGCCAGCTTTGCGGTAGTCGTCGTCTTGCCCACCCCGGTAGGGCCCACAAGCGCATAAACACCACCCTTCTCCAGGATTTCGCTCTCGTCGCCAATGCTCTGGAGGTTGGAAGCCAGCACGTTTTTTATCCAGTTCATCGTGTCTTTTTCGTCATTTCCGGCATTTTCCGCAGGTAGTTGTTCCAGTAGACCGTGCGCAAGGGAACGGCTGAAGCCCGCCGCCACTACCTGGCGCAGCAGTTCTCCATGGACCGGGTTGCGTTTTTCCTGATTGCTCCAGCTCAGTGCAGAAAATTGCTGTTCCATGGTGCCGCGAAGCGACCTGATTTCCTTGAGCACACTCGCGGCTACCGCATCGGCCATTTGAAGAGGATCGATTGCAGGCGGATTTTTTTTGCTGGAAGTTTCATCATCCTGAATTACCTTACCGGAGGCTTTGCGGGTGTTCCGGCCCCGCCTTGCAGAACCGGAAACATCCGGGACCGCAGCATTGTGCGTCGCCCGCGCCGGCTGGCTGTCACTCATTGTAGAGCGAGCCACTTTTTCAGCGGTTGTCCGGCCAGGCGTCGCTTGTACAGCCGGTGTTGCCACTTGAGGGGTTTCAGCGGCCGGAAGCAGGGTTGTCCTGGCGTTTGCAATCGCCGCGGCGCCTGTCCATTGCGCTTGCCTCTCATTGGAAGGGGTCGCGTCGGGTCGAACCGGGTTTTCCAGGTTCGCATCAGCTTCAAAGGCATACTTCAAAGCGATTTTCATAGCCGAAGGAGAAAGGGCCTGCTTGTGATATCCCGACTCATCTGTCTCCGGTTCCTCATGCGCCAGATGCACTGGATGCGCCAAATCTTTGTTTTCGGATTTGGGTGGCGGTACCAGGGCTGTCATGTCGTTATTGCTCAAGGCCAATATCTCGACGCCGCCATCCGCCGCGCGGTTGGATAGAATGACGCCATCGGCACCGAGTGCATCGCGGACTTTGCGCAATGCCTCACTGGTTGTTTTTCCAAAAAATCGTTTGATACTCATGCTCGGGCTCCCAGAATAGATGTGACTTTAATGTTGCTGGAATCGGGTACTTCGGCGTGTGACAATATCTTGAGCTGCGGAACGGTACGGCGCAGGAATCGTGCCAGCAGTGTTCGCAGCGGTGCGGGCACGAGCAGTACCGGTACGAGGCCTACCTCTTCCTGGCGACGGCTTGCACCGGAGGCTTCGCGCAGCAGCGTATCGGCCAGCCCTGGCTCTATGCCGGCTCCGTTCGGGCTGGCTTGCAAAGCCTGTGACAGCAGCCTTTCCAATCCG
>CAJDTQ010000014.1_pt1 | contig 24604 bp, 18 predicted proteins | sample 7389881 | NCBI WGS metagenome assembly CAJDTQ01 (sample SAMEA7055658, study PRJEB34461) | soil metagenome | biome: terrestrial ecosystem; feature: Peninsula; material: soil | place: Antarctica | collected 2016
CATGGTAGCAAGGGCCATCATTGCGTAACCCACCAGGGGACGGCGGCAAAACGTGGGCAATGCGTCCGAAACGATGCCCATCGCCGGAAGCACAATCGCGTAAACCCACGGATGGCCGAAAATCCAGAACAGGTGTTGCCACAGCAGCGGCTTACCGCCGTTGGCCACGTCGAAGAAGTAGGTGCCGATCTGGCGGTCCAGCCACAGAAGAAAAAACGCGAGGCTGACTGCGGGGATCACCAGGAGATTGGCTACGGATGCAGTGAGGGTGCCCCACACCAGAATGGGTACCCGATTGATGGTCATGCCCGGTGCTCGCATGCGGAATAGCGTAACCACAAAGTTGACCGATCCGACCGTTGTCGATATTCCCAGCAGCACCATGCCGAGCGCGAAGACATCGATATTGGGGCCGGTGTTATAGATGGGTCCCGCAAAGGGAACGTAGTTGAACCAACCGGCGTTCGGTGCCTGGCCGATAGGGAAGCTCGCATACATGAATATGCCGGCAAACAGGAAGACCCAGTAAGAGAGCGCATTCAAACGGGGAAATGCCATGTCACGCGAGCCCAGCATCAACGGCCAGAGATAATTGGAAAATCCCGACAATATCGGCAACGCATACAGGAAGATCATCGTCACGCCATGCATCGTGAACAGTTGGCTGTATTGTTCCGGTGTCAATAGCGTAAGGCTCGGTCCGGAGAGTTGCACACGCATTATCAGCGCTTCGACGCCGCCAATCAGAAGGAAAATAAACGCCGTAACGATATACCGCAGGCCGATCGTCTTATGGTCAACCGTGGAAAGCGCGCCGCGCCAACCCGGCGCTGCTTCCCAGATATGGGCGAGGTGAGTTTCAGCAGGCGAACCAACCGGTGCACGCCCAAGGTCCGGCACGCGGCTCAGGCGATCATCGCTGGAGCAGTCGCCTGGATGCCCATCCGCTGGGTTACCCGTCAAGTCAGAAGTAGCCATAAATATCTAATCCAGTTTCGACAAAAATAACGCAAGTGCGGATTTTTCGGAATCCGATAACACCATGCTGGGCATACGCGATCCGGGTTTGAGCTGCTGCGCGTTTACAACCCACTTCATCAGGTGTTCGGGCGTATTGGTCAATAGCCCAGCTGCAAGCCAGCGCCGCGAGTTCAAGTGAGTCAGATCCGGAGCATGCTGCCCGTCCGCGTCAGTACCTCGAACCTGATGGCAGCCAGCGCAGCGATCCTTGAACAGTTTGTATCCAGGATTGTTATCCGCCATCGGGGCAAGTGAAGCGTCTTGCCGCTGGGCATCCTGCCATTTTTCAAAATCACGCGCGCTTTCGGCAACGATCTCGAAAGCCATGTGAGCGTGGCCGGCGCCGCAAAACTGCGCACACTGCCCGGTGTATATGCCGGGTACATCCGCCTGGATCCATTGCTGGTTCGTGAGCCCCGGTATCATTTGTGTTTTTCCGGCAAGCTTCGGTACCCAGAAGGCGTGAATAACATCGGCGCTTTTCAATTTGATCAGGACAGGCTGACCGACGGGAACATGCAGTTCGTTAGCCGTGATAAAGCGTTGCGATGGATCGTCGTGTTCATACTCGATTTTCCACCACCAGTCATATCCCGTAACAGTCAGCGTAATGGTTGGGCTTTGCGCCGGCTTGGCGACCGCGTTCAGCGCCATCAGGGAGTAAATCACCAGGCCAAACAATATGCAGGTGGAAATTCCTGTTCCGATATATATCCATCGCAGCCCTTCGCCTTCACGGCCGATTGTGCGCGGATCCATCGCGGGACGTTTGCGGAGCAGAGCTGCCAGCAGCAATAGCGTGATAATGAAGAACACCAACACTGATAGCCCGGCGAGCACCCATCCGAGATGCATTGTTGGTTCGGACGCGGGCCCATAACTGTGCAGGAAATAATTTAGCGGTGCGTCCGCAGCATTCGCAGTGGGTGCCATCATTGCCGATGTGGCGGATATAACGACCATCCGTGCCGCCAGGTCTGACGCCTGTTTTGGAGCTGCATGAGAATAAAATCCTGACTCAATAATTTTCATTTTCCGGCCAGGCTATGAAAAAATGGTTGTTCTCCGTAATGACGACAAGGCTTAACGGAGCGGAGCGGAACAGGAAAGCCCCGGAAAAATCCGAATTTCATTGAGCACCTGCACGTTTTGACGCCGCTTCAACTGGGTGGCTCATGTTATGTTGCAGGTGGGCGTGCCAGTCTCCCTGCAGGGCCACCCGTGCGTGATCGCTGCCGGTGCAACGCAGCCGCCCGGGAGGTCAGATTGCAGGTGAAGTGGGCAGAAATGCGTTTTGGCTCATCAGGTAGCTCACCCGGATAAGCTATTGTGCTCATCAATGCCAGCGCTAACTGACGGGAATCGAGGCGGGTACGCTGCACGACGGCAGGAACGTCGGAAACGATTATGCTGGCGTAATCCGTGTCGCGCGGAACCGACCCCGAATCGGTGACTTCATTGAAACGGACATGTTGGGTGCGTAAGGTTTTAACGGTGATGTTGTAAGGTCCAGCGGGCCCGTGATCGACTAAGACGAAGGTGACACCAATATGTGCGTCATGATCGCCACGGTTGAGAATACAAATTGCATCATGGCTCACCAGTTGTCTGCAGTCGGCGATACGGGCAGGCCGAATGTACCCATCGGCAATTACCCAGTGCTTATGTCCGGTCACATTGTTCATGTTTTCCGTTCTCCAATAAGACAGGTAATCCTGAAACGACTCACCTTCGGTGCTGGCGTGAGTCATGTTCAGCATGTTTCCGTGCCGTCAGAGGCCGCGTAATTTCTTTACCGTAATAATCCGCGGTTCGATACTCGGTTTATTCTGTGTAGGCTCATTTTTTAGAAGATCGTTCAGCCCATACTGGATTCAAATGCTTCCGTTCGGTCAGGATCACCTTCGGAGCTGGATCCATGATCGTCAGGTTGCTGTTTTATCGTATTTTTATTGACGGCGATGTTGAAATCCTGTCCTTCCCAATGTTCCGCATGATTCCAATAAAACGTAAACTTGAGTGCGATGGCATGGTGTAACTGTCCTTCTTCGAAGTCGTGCACATAAACGCCCAGGCCGGCATCCGCCAGCGCGGTATCTTGAGAAGTTATCCAGTTGTCCGTGCTCCAGTGCAAGCGCGCTGAGGCATAAACTTCGATACGCAAGGGCCGCTTGGGATCAAATTCAAGCAGGCTCTGCTTGAAAGTCCATGCCTGCATGCCAGTGGTCACGCCGTCTTTCACATAGCGTTTGTGCACCGGTGCTATCAAATCGAAAATAACGCCATCCTGCGCCGACCGGAGTAGTTTGATGTATTCCGCGTGAGACCATACGAGTGGCAAGGCCGAGCCGGTTGGCCGCCCGATGAGCATACGTTTCTCAGGAATATCGGTGGTGTCCCATACCTGTTCCGGGATCAGGCAGCAGGTGTTCGCAAAGCTTTCCATCGCGCTGATATATGCATATGGGGAACGCCCGGCGGCAAGCTCGAAATGGCCGCGCTCACCGGTCAACAACGGCCAGAGCCGCCCGACACCCGTGGAATCGAAAGGATCTCCATTTGCCTTTTGCCCGTAACCATCATGGTTATATCGATGCCAGCCTGGCCCGTACGGCGTATCGACCTTTAACACATGGTCATAAACAGCCAGTGTTTTCAATATGTGTTCATCGCCGGATCGGCGTATCCCGTAGCGGACCAGCCCGAGGAATCCGCCCCCGACAACGTCGCGAGCCGGATAACGCCTGGATCCGCCTGGCAGGTTTTTGATCTGCACGTAGCCAGTATCGGGGTCCGGGGCACCCGATTTTGGTTCTCTGTCGACAGAGCTGATGCGAACGTAATATTCTGGATAATCCTGGAGAAGCGATCCACAGGTAGTATAAGTCCAGCGCTCGACATTGGCGGCCCAGTAATCCGCAGTCTCCAGGCAGAGTTTGGCTACTTGTCCGTCACCGCACTTTGCTGCGATGTCGGCGGTACAAACCAGCGCGGAAATTAACGTGGAAAGGCTCGAGGGAGAAATGCCCGCGTCTTCTTCCCAACGCTCCTGGGGAGTACTCGGACCCCGTTTTATAATATACGCCGCCCCCGCTTTTACCATGGGCCAGGGGTCGAACCCGCCCAGTAATCCCTTATTGTGCAGATGCCAGGCGAACATGATGGGGAGCGCCACCTCGTCCAACTGGATGCCGCGCCAGTGCGGACTGCCATCCACCCAGCAATTCTGCGGCATGCCACCATCATCCGATTGTATCGATGCCAGATAGCGGACCACACGCGCCGCCAACTCGACATCGCCCGCCGCCAGCGCCGCGGTAGCGGCCTGAACGAGGTCACGCGGCCATACCAGGTGATAGCCGCCCACGTCCTGGTCGCCATGGATTTGTCCCCACGGGATGGACATTGAGGCACATATCGCGCCGGGATGCAGACGGTCTTCATGCGCGCGTATGAGCATCGCGCTGGTATAGTATGTACGTCCATTGTCGGTGCTCAGCACACTGAGGTCGATCAGGCTATCGCAGTATGTATGCCAGGCGCTTAAATATCGCTTATGCGCATGGTTCCAGCCGCGAGCAAGAGATTTTATGGCGGCGTGCGCAGCGTCCTCGCTCGATGCGCCAAAGCCGATCGCAAGCACCCATTCATGGCCGTGGCGCGTATCGAGTTCACCCATCAGCGCTACGTTGCCGTCAGTGGCGGAAGCAAATTCCCAGTCCATGCGAAAATTGGAATTCAGATCGGTCCAGCCATCGCTCGCACCGACAAAACCGCATGAGCTTTTCAGGAACGGAATCGAGGCGATGACGGCAAGCGCTTTACCCGCGCGCTCCGCGACCAGGCAGTCCCGGCCATCGACCGAAATGCGCCGCGCTGTATTCCCCATCCCCTGATTACCAATGTGCGGGGCCACCAGCGTGTAGATCCGATAGTCATTCGCTTCCGGGCATAAGGCTTCAAAGCGCGTGTGCACCAGCACGACCGGTGCATCGGGATCACTAATCGTCTCCTTGACGAAGCGATAGCGGCCATCGGGATCCACGTTGATTTGACGGTAGGCCAGCGACCGTGGGTCCGAATACTCGATGCTGTGTTTCATATGGCGCTTCTCTTCATGCATGAAGTTATTCTCATCCGCGACAAGGTATTGCGCATCACGTGTATTGGCGGTATCCACGCTAGGAAAATATATTTCATTGAGGATTCCGTGGCTAAGCGTAAACCAGACGGGGGAGGCCGCCGATAACGATGTACCGATTCCCTGTTTCGCGCTGGATGTCCATTTGGGCGTCATACCGGGACTCCCGAAGGCCTCTATTTTTTCCATCTTTTTCCTTCTATCCTGGCCGGTTGCAGGCCCGTAAATCCCAGTTGCCTCCCGTGGTGCCGTCTGCTTCTCAAATTTTGCATGGCTCCTGATTTTCTGGAATCAGTTATCTTCACTCTGACGAAGCCCTTTTCGCCCCCTGTGTTTCGACATCGAAAAGTACGGGCAAGTAAGCGCTACCGCGCGAAGCAAAAAAACCTGTGGCGACGGGTCTCCGATGCATGAGCACAGGTCAGGAATGCAGCCATTTCTTCGTGTCGCCAAACGCTTCACCATAAAATCGCTGACATTTCTCCTCATTTTGCAATCCCTTGCTGTAGATCTCACTTGCAGCCAAGCCGAGGGCAGTTGATTAAATGTTACGCTCTGACAAGTTCGTTTCTGTTCGCCATCGCACACACAATTTCTTCACAATCCCACAGTAGATCTTCGAGCGTGGTCGCGACATCCGCTACTTTCCGAACACATCGTTTGCAGTTGCCAGGAGTGTCGCCTTGGGGTCACTCCATTTCAAAGAGGCTGAAACGAAGCGGTGCGCCACAAAAATGTTCTAATCACCCGTCGCGATTTCGCCAGAAAGATGGTGCTAGAAAATAAACCGAAAACAGAAATCTTTTTAGCTGTTGCACCGGGTTGACAGGTGCGCCGCCGAATATTGCGTTCGCAATAAACACAGACATTGGAATGTTCCATCGGGCACCTGCAGCAACATTGACGACATCGCAGCTTCAGGCGACTTGGCGCGCTAGGGTTGGGACGCGAAATTAAACCGAATTGAACTTATTACAAGTGAAGTAATCTGAACTAACCTAAGAAGTGAAAATGACAAGAAAGCGACAGGCAACTGAGTGCGGACGCGTTTCTTATTGAGGGGAAGAATGGATGGATTTTTATTCTTGAGCTGCAGCCCAAATATTATATCTGGACGAAGTTATGGAAGAGGACAACCCCAAGCGAGCCTGAAACACCAGGTCTGCGCTTGGAGTCAAAGGAGAGGAATATGACTAGAAGGCGATCTGATATTGCAGCACGAACTGTCCTCTGCTTGAAGTCTTGACAATTTCGTTTGCTGCGTTGGTGCGGAATACAGGTCTGTTCTGGTAATCGAAGGTAACTTTACTATTATGACCCTTTATCAGCCAGTTGACCCCACCGTTAAATACGTTCATCTGATCGTGGAGCGCATCCCAGCCAGCACTTGTTATCGAGGTGTAGAACTGCAATTGCCCATTATTTGACCCAAGCAAGTCCTTGGGCAACAGATATCCTAGCTGTGCGTACCACATATCGCCCGTGCCGAACATGGGAAAGGTATTGCCCGCGCCATTTGCGCTTGACCCCCCAATGACTCCGTTGGCAGTGTTTTGGCCATTCCCGTTCATCCGAAGATAATTGGGTCCGTAATTCATGTGGAAATACCCCACATAAGCGGATATGGCGGTTTCCTTGACCTTGTCTATCGGCGCATCCAGATAACCGGCAACCGACCAGTGAGTCATGTCGTGAAACTGCGGATTGTCCAAAGTGCCGGTCCATGTTGCGGCTTTTTGTGTAGCAAAACCGGCTTCGAGATTAAGTATGCTTTTCTTGCCGAGATAGGTTCCTTGCATGTAGGGGTTGGTATTCGGTTCCGTATCCCAGAAATTCCAGTAGAACATCCCGGTATAGTTTTTCTTATGTCCCACCTGGGCAAAATTAGCCACGGACGGATCAATCATTCCGCCGCCGGCACCGGTTAATCCGTCAGTCGTGATTGGCATTGAATCATTCGCCGCTATCATGTAGCGAAATTTGCTGACCTGGCCGCGAAGATAGACACCGTATTGTCTGTTGAACGAGGAAGTACGTTCCGTCGTGTACTGAGCAAGAAGCGGGACGTCCATTGTCATGATGGTGCTGACGCTGGGCGCGCTGAAGCGGGACAAACCGTTAAACATGCCGAGCCCGCCCCCTACGGTCATCTGATTCCCCTCTGTCAATCGCAGTTCACCGAAGGCGTCATGAAAATAGGCGGCGATGTGGCGATTTCCATTCTGCTGAGTCAGAAAATTCTGATTATTCATGCCGTACTGGACGTAAAAGTACGTCCTGTCCGTAATTTGCCCTTGTACCACGAGACGCGTACGGCGCAAGCCAATATCCGTTGAATCGTCAACAGGTTGACCCTGTATCAGGGAGCCTGGATTATTTTGCTCGTAACGTAACTGAACCTGGTTAAGCATACCGAATTTGATGTACTGACTTCCATCCCCGTTCAGGTTCCATTTGAAGGGATCTTTATCTTTCCAGTTTGCAAAGCCGAAACCACCCTCCGGTTTTTTCATGCCTGCTACCGTGGCGCCAGGTCCCATGGGAACTCCATGGCCCACTTCTGATCCCATTTGCACACCGGGAGGTAATGGGCCCGCGTCCGCGCCGAGAACCGGTTTGGCCGGTTTATCTGCAACTCTCTCGAAAGAGCCCATGCGGACGCGGTCGGTTCCCGGTTCGGCATAGATCTGCTTGGTCTTGGTGTCTACATAAAGATCTATGGCCTGGGCATATAAGGAAGCCGGAAACAGGCAGCAGGACAAGAGACTCAGGGGGAAACGAAACTTCATAGATACTCCCGATATCAAAAGTTGAACAACTAAGACTTTAAGATATAAGTATGTTCATATCTTATTTAGAAACTACATTCGCTATGGGAATCGACCGGTTGATTCTTTTTTTTGGAATTCATGTTTGAGTCGAAAAATAACACTGTGTTCATGAACAAAACGTTATGAGAATGTGAAAAAAACGTTAGGAATGTTAAATAGAACTGAAGAGCTAGTCAACACGTTATGCAAAACCATTATTTGTTAATGGTTATCGTATTCTTGAGATGGTGGCGTGTAATAGGTAAGTAAAACGGGTACGACCGCCATCACGGCGGGTTGCATCAGTAAGTCTTTGTCATGCATAACGCATGCAAACGACTACATAAATCCCGGCTTTTAATGAAAAATGTTCATTCAAACCTAGTGTTATGTTTTACTGAAAGCTGAGTTATCGCCGGGAATCTCGGGAACGCCATTTTCAGGGCAGGAGTTCCCAGAAAGCAAGCTCCTGGCAGCTTGTCAAATTTGAAGGAAATCAGAACTACACAGCAGCGGGCCGGTTATTTCGCTATTTTTTCCATGCAAGAAAATAAGTACTGGCCCTCTAAAGTCTCAATATCCCCCTTCGCCCGGTCACTTTTTTCGCGATTCTTCAAGTTCGGCAGACCGCAAGACGAGTTTGCCGCGCGCGCCGTGTCAGAAACGCGAAGCGGAAGGAAATGCGAAATTTTCGAGTTTGTTCAAGGCTACAGCACGGAAGCGAAAGTTGGCAGGCGCATTAATGGCACTGCCGATGTAGCGACATTCGGGTTGCGGGAGTTTGTCAGTACGCCTGTGGAAGCAGTTTCTAGCGGCGACGAGATGGCATGCGAAGTTTCATACAAGCGGAAACGAGAAGGTCGACGAATCTAGCCGCAAAAAATAAATAAGATAGAAATGTACCCTGAGGATTGCTGCCGTCACGCTTGGCCTTCCACGTTTCGTCACCATCCAGATTTGCCAGATAGCGCGAGCACTGAACGTGCATCAAAACGGAAGGCGATGCTCAGGAATTACCCTCCCGCCGCCCCTCCCGCCGAAATATTTGTATCCACGTCCGTGTTCGGTCCAGGAGGCGTATTAGGTCCGTATAAAACCCTTAGAATTTTTTTAAACAGGCTCTCCTTCGGCGGTGCAGTCCAGCTTGAGTCCGCCTGCTCTTTGCATGTCTCGCTGGTTGCGCTTGCTTGGTCAGGTGCGTTCTCCGCGGATGTCGATTTTTCACTTCCTGACAGCGCGACGTCCCCGCAAGTGACCTTGTCTTGCTCTTCTGGCAATGCGAGAGGCTCTTCGCCCGCCTGCACCTGGAGTGGGCCCAGCGGAAGGAGAATCATGATGGCAGAAAACAACACAAAGCGCACCGACGCGTTTCTTTTGGCATCAACAGTATGTTTTATCTCCGTTCTCCTTTATTCGCCAATGTAGTTGATTATATCTCTGGACGCAAAATCAACCTCCAGCACCGCCGGCCGAGACGTTTTCATCCATGTCAAGATTTGACCCGCGCGGCGTCTCAGCCCGATACAGGATTCGGACGACCTTGCAGAGAAAACTTTCCTGCTCAGGAGTGGCGTGCTGGCATGAGCCTGATGTCTGTCCACCCGATGACCAACCTGATGAGGAATCCGTCTGGTTCGTCACAGCCTGGGTGGGTGCAACCTGGACGGGCGCAGCAGTACTATTCTCGGGAGTGGAAGCCTGCTGACCTGTTGCAGGGTCTTTCCAGCCAGAAGCCGGTTGCTCGGCGAGCACGTCAGCCTGGGCGGTCAAATAGGCTCTTTCTTGTGCGGTCGTTCCTGTTTGAGCATGGGATAGCCCGACGGAAAAAATCAGGATCCCGGCAAATATTAAAAATCGGGTTGCGGAGTTTTTCGAAATGAAAGTATGTTTCATATATTCCTTCTATCCACGCGGGAAAAGATTAAAAATAAATATTGCGCCTGTTTTTCGAATCTTAACGCAAGTAGACCCGGCTGTTAATAAGTAAACGGTAAATGCAGGGGTTGGACAGGAGAGAAGCGGTCAGATTCCACCATTAAATGTTGCATTTCAAATTTGAATCCGCAAAGGTAAACCAAAAAAGAAGAATTGAACGACGAGCAGAGCTGCGCGCCCTCCAGTTGGCGTGAAAACCAGATTATCAGCAAGAAACCGGAATAGAAGCAGACTGGGTGTCCACCATCTCCTGATGGTGGACACGAATAATACCTGACTTATTCAGGACGCTTATGCATTGGATCCGACAAGCACCGGCTTGTCCAAGCGCATATTTTTACGGTTCGCGACAAACCCTATCAGCCCCAGTCCAACCAGCAGCATTGCATAGGTTTCCGGTTCGGGAACTGCTGAAGCGAAGCCCGGTACATCCGTGAGTACGATGCGTCCGTTAAGCGCCTGAATCGCCCGCGCATCGCCATCCGGGAAGAGCGAACTATACGCATTGATCTCAGCCGCGGACATTTGCAGCGGCTGAGCCAGGTCGACCCATTTCACGCCTTCCGAGTAAGGGGGTGTCGTCAGTGAGCCATCGTAGCGAAAGGATTCCAGGTTGGTCGGCAGAAGGGCGTTCAGATCGAAGTGATTGAAAACGTGCGTCTGCATCGTGGTCTTGGGCAAATCGGAAAAAATGGGTTCAAGCGCGGCATTGGACGCACCTACCTCGATCCACCTACCGACGACGAAAATGTTGTTCTGTGTATCATTGAATACCAGATGCATTTCCATGGGGAATGTCTTGCCATTCTCCAAATTCTCCGCAGGAGTATGGAAGTGAAATTGGGCTAATTGATAGGTATCTCCATCCACTGTCAATGATCCGGCACCAGTGGGAACAATGGCTCTGGCGGCGGTTGCAGTCACAGAAGGAGAACCATTATTGATGACGCTTAGCGTAGTGTCGGAACTCAGGCTGAATTGCATCGGCGATAATTTCTCGAACTTTGTATTCTGGGCATTGATGTCAATGGGACTTTGCGCTTCCATTTTAGCCAGATTCTCCGCCAGCGACGAAGCCGCATGCGCAGCAGGCAGGCCGGACAGGAAAAGAGCGGAAATAATCGAGACCAGCGGTAATAACCGAGTCGATGGTACGTTCATGGTAAGTGTCCTCAAAAGTGTGATACTGGAAATGAAGGGCATGGGTATGACGTTATGCGATTTAAAAATAACATGCTCGGTGTGAAAAAACAGTCCCCTAAATGTCAAGAATGCGTTAACCCTACTCGCTTAGGTATTAAGCGGCCTGTCACTACCAAAGGACTTGGTTGGTTTGTTTGTTTCATTCATACGAGATTCCTGACTTTGGATTGTGCCAGCAATCATAGGGTGCAATTAACGTGTCCGCTGCCTCCGGTCCCCAACTCCCTCGTGCGTACGGAATTACCGGATTGTGTGTCTCGAGAACATTCTCAAGCGTTGCCCAGGCGGCCTCCACCGTATCTTCCTGCGTGAACAGCGCTCCATCGCCTATCATGGCGTCATGTAACAGGCGTTCGTAAGGCAATTCCTGCCCAAATTGTTCCTCGACCAGGCAGAGCTCCCGCTCATCGCCAATAAACTCTTTTCCGGTTCGTTTAACGCGTGCTGCGATAGCGATGGTGGAAACAGGGGAAAGCTGGAAGCGCAAGTAGTTGCCGCCGCAAATTTGAAGGTCGGGTACCGAGTCAGCAAAAAGCTTTTGTGGCGGAGGTTTTAGCTGTACAAGAACTTCCGTGACTGTTTCGGCGAGAAATTTGCCCGAGCGCAAATACCAAGGGACGCCACCCCAGCGCCAGGAGTCGATAAATAGACGCAAGGCACAAAATGTTTCGACGTCGGAGTTCTTTGCTACGTCCGCTTCCTCACGATAACCGGCATATTGTCCCCGCACCAGATCGTCCGGACTCAACGGCCGCATTGCGCGGAACACGTTCGCTTTTTCGCCTTGAACCGCGCCGAAGCCCCTATAGGTTGGCGGCTCCATGGCAAGCAACGCAATGATCTGGAAAATATGGTTTTGAACTACATCACGCAGGCAACCCGCGGATTCATAAAAGCCCCCGCGTCCCTCTACGCCAAAATCCTCCGCCAGCGTTATCTGGACGCCTGCTACATAGTTCCGGTTCCAGATGGGTTCCAGGAACGAGTTGGCGAAGCGGAAGTAGAGGATATTCATTATCGCCTCCTTCCCCAGGAAATGGTCGATACGAAAAATGGAATTTTCCCGAAATGCCTCGCGCGCGACGTGGTTGAGCTTACGTGCCGAGGCAAGGTCGCGTCCAAACGGCTTCTCAACGATGACCCTGGCATTATCAGCCAGGCCGGTGGCGCCCAGACTTTTTATAACAGTTGCAAAAAGAGAAGGAGGTATCGCGAGGTAATGCACGGGCCGCCGCGCGTTTCCCATCGCCTGCTTGAGCGCCTTGAAAGTCTCCGGATTATTGTAGTCGCCCGAAACGTATCGAAACAGCGAAAGAAGGCGGTCAAGCGCAGGCTGGTCATCAATCTTTCCCGACTGTTTTACAGCTTCGACCACCCTGCCGCGAAGCTGGGCAATATCCCACGACGTCGAGGCCACGCCGATTACGGGTACATTCAGAAAGCCTTGCTTTACCATGGCATAAAGCGCCGGAAAAATCTTCTTGTAAGCAAGGTCACCCGTCACGCCGAACAGCACCAGCGCATCGGACGCAGCCTGTTTGTCGTTTGCCTTATTTTCCGCATCCATCTCAGCTCGTTCCTTTTTTTTCATCATGTCCGCCAAACTGCTTTCTCATCGCCGAGAGCAGCCGGTCGGCATAATCGGCATTGCCGCGGGATTCAAAACGGCTGAAAAGCGCTGCGGCGATTACCGGTACTGGCACACCCTCGTCTACGGCCGCCAGCGTGGTCCAACGTCCCTCGCCTGAATCCGACACGCGCCCCGCAAATTTGGTGAGATTCGCATCCTCGATCAAAGCTTCTGCTGTCAGATCAAGCAAAAACGATGCCACAATGCTGCCACGACGCCAGACTTCCGCGATTTCCGGAAGATCCAGCTCATACTGGTAAAATTCGGGATTGCGCATCGGTGTCGTTTCGGCATCTGTATCGTGTACTGCGTTGCCGGCATTGGCGCTGTGCAGGATATTCAGGCCCTCCGCGTAGGCCGCCATCAGGCCATATTCAATTCCATTATGGACCATCTTGACGAAGTGACCGGCACCGTACGGTCCACAGTGAAGATAGCCTTGCTCGGCGGTGCTGCCAGTTCTGTTGCGACCAAAGGTACGTGGCGCTGCCCCGACCCCGGGCGCCAGTGCGGCAAAGATGGGATCGAGATGCTCGACAATCCGGTTTTCCCCGCCGATCATCAGGCAGTATCCGCGCTCGCGGCCCGTAACGCCCCCGCTTGTTCCCACGTCGACGTAATGAATCCCCTTGGACCGTAGTTCGGCGCCACGCCTGATATCGTCGTGGTAATAGGAATTGCCGCCGTCGATGATAATATCGTTTGCCTCTACAAGAGGTGTCAGTTTTGAAAGAATCGCATCAACCGCGGCTGCAGGCACCATCAACCACACCACGCGCGGCTTGCTCAAACGAGCGATCAGGTCTTCCAGCGAGTTCGCTCCGACGGCGCCTTTCTGCTCCAGCTCCTGGACAGCTTCGGTGCGAGGGTCGTAAACCACGCATTCACTGCCGGCTTGTATCAGGCGAGCCGCCATGTTGATACCCATACGTCCTAGTCCGATCATCCCGATTTGCATCTTGATCCTCCTTGCAGTTAAGAATCGAATTCCGTGCATGCCAAGTTGGTTCGAACGTTTGGCATATCTTCCATCCGTGCCCTTTGATTCATTGTGACGTCGGCGCCACCTCGATGAATATTCGCTTGATCTTCGGGTGACATCGGCGGATCGTCGATTGCAGCCGGGAAACAGCCATCGCCAGTTCGTTTACCGACAACGTTGGAGCGAATTGCGCCTTAATATTCAATAATACTTCCTCCGGGCCGAACACCAGAGTCAGAACCTGGTTCACCGCTATTATCGCGGGATCGCCGAGCGCCAATGTGGTTACACTTGCCACAACCTCCGGTGTTGCTGCTTCGCCAACCAGAAGTCCTTTGCTCTCGCGGATCAGTATCACGGATACAATGCACAAGGTTATACCGATCAGAATCGAGGCTGCGCCATCGAAATAGGGATTGTTGAAACGATGGGTAAGATATACACCGATGAAGGCCGCTGTGAGGCCGATCAGCGCCGCTGTATCCTCGAGCAGCACTGTCAATACAGAGGGGTCGTAGCTGCGACGCAAGGCCTGCCATAAGGTATGTCTCCCTTTTTCCGCCAGAAGCGCACGCATGGCAAAAGACCAGGAGACGCCTTCCAGCAACATGGAAATGCCAAGTATCACATACGCCAGAAACGGTTCTTCGAGAGGGCGTGGATGTGCAATATGAATAATTCCCTCGTAAATTGCCATCCCGCCGCCGATACCGAAGAGTACCATGGCGACAATCAGGCTCCAGAAGTAAAGTTCCTTGCCATATCCGTAGGGGTGCTGAGAATCCGCTGGCTGATGGCTGCGATTGACGCCCAGGAGCAGCAATAGTTGATTGCCGGTGTCTACCGTGGAATGAATGCCTTCGGACAGCATGGCCGAACTGCCAGTATGCGCCGCAGCCACGAATTTCATCACGGCGATCGCAAGATTGCCTGTGATGGCCACGTAAATGACGAGTTTTGTTTTCGGCGAACCGGAAGCCATATCGTTGCCGCCACGATTTGGGATTGAGGTGCTGAGGAGTAGCGGGAAGAGTTACTTTCCCCACTGCAACCGGGATTTCAGCAAAACATTTTCGCTCCCTGTCTACGGTTGCATCTCCGGGGAAATACGCCTGAACCAAGCAAGCAACTTCCATTCAAGTTCCTCCTCCCGGCCGAACCCAGATGGTAAAGTGGCTGGAATCAGTTTACTTCATTAATCATTAATTGCCTCAGGCGGGTTCACCATGGGACGCCGCGGCAAGCGCATCGCCGACAATTGCCTGCGCTTCTTCCACGATATGATGCAGGTGATCCGTTCCCCGGAAGCTTTCCGCATAAATTTTAAAAATATCTTCGGTACCGGACGGGCGCGCCGCGAACCATCCATTTTCTGCGATAACCTTGATCCCGCCGATAGACGCGTGATTTCCCGGCGCTTCGGTCAGAATATCCTTTATCTTTTCACCGGCCAGATCCGAGGAGTGGACCTGCTTTGGAGAAAGCTTGGCCAACAGCCTTTTTTGCTCTCGAGTGGCGGGTGCATCGATGCGTTTAATGACAGAATGGCCAAATTCCCCTTCAATCTGGCCGTATATCTCGCCGGGATCCCGTCCCATGCGCGAGGTAATCTCGGCTGATAGCAGCGCTGGAATGATCCCATCCTTGTCAGTCGTCCAGACTGTGCCGTCCAGGCGGAGGAACGATGCACCCGCACTTTCCTCGCCGCAAAAACCGAGCGAGCCGTCGCAAAGCCCATTTGCGAACCATTTGAAACCGACTGGCACTTCGTAAAGTTTCCGGCCCAGTTTCGCGGTCACCCTGTCGATTATCTGGCTGCTCACCACTGTTTTCCCTATTGCAATGCCGTTACCCCATCCTGGACGATACTGGAGTAAATAATAGACAGCCACCGAAAGATAGTGGTCCGCTGGCAGCAGGCCCGCGCTTCGGGTGACAATACCATGCCGATCATGATCCGTATCGCAAGCGAAGGCAATGTCGTAGCGATCCTTCAGATTGATCAGGCCTTGCATGGCGTAGCGCGATGACGGGTCCATGCGAATTTTGCCGTCCCAATCGACTGTCATGAAGCGGAAAGTCGGATCGACAACAGTATTCACGACCGCGAGGTTGAGCCGGTAGTGGTCGGCAATCGCCCCCCAGTAGTGAATTCCGGCGCCGCCAAGCGGATCAACCCCCATGCTGATATTCGTGCCGCGTATGACGTCAAAATCAATTACGTTATGAAGATCATTCACGTAATTGTTGAGAAAATCATGCTGGTGCGTCGTAGAGGCGCGCAACGCGCTTTCAAAGCGCATTCTTTTTACTTCTGCCAGATTCTTTTCCAGGAACTCATTGGATCTGGATTCGATCCAGCCAGTGATTTCAACGCCCGCCGGACCTCCGTGTGGCGGATTGTACTTAAAGCCACCACTCTCAGGCGGATTGTGAGAAGGCGTAATGACGATGCCATCTGCGAATCCGTCCGTCCGTCCCCGGTTATACGTCAGTATTGCGTGAGAAACAGCGGGGGTAGGCGTATATTCGCCATTTTTTGCCAGCATGACTTCAACGCCATTCGCGGCCAGTACCTCAAGTGCGCTGGCATATGCCGGCTCGGAAAGGGCATGCGTGTCGATACCAAGGAATAGCGGTCCATCGATGTGTTGTCGTTGTCGATACAGACAGATCGCCTGGGTGATGGACAGGATGTGCCACTCATTGAAGCTTGCTTCCAGTGAAGAGCCGCGATGTCCCGAGGTGCCGAATGCAACCCTTTGTACCGGCACCGACCAATCGGGAATCAGCGCATAATAAGCGGTAACAAGCTTGGGCACGTCCACCAGCATTGCCGGTTGAGCAGGCTTTCCTGCCAGCGGACTGATCTTTTCAGCAATTTTTTCAGCGGCCATGTTGCCTCTCTTCACTGTGCCGGTAACCAACGCAAAAGCGTCAATCGGAATTCTGGCGTTATTTGGAACTACCCTTCCCCGCATGATGTGCAACACGTTCTCTGGCTGCGGCAAGACCTGTCCTGGTTCGAATCCGAGGCGCTGCGCAACGACCTTGCCTTGCGCCAGCCAGCCGAAGCTGCGCATGCCAAGGGCGCATCCCGTTACGCCGGTGCGTCAAGCGATTCGATATATGCAGGAATGACACATGAGCATGCGTCGGCAGGCGTAGGTCGTTGACATCGTCGACATGCCAACCCAGGGCCGAAAAGCGGGTAGCCGCATCTTCCGAAAAGGCGACATCGATTGATCTCTTGATCGCCGTCCGGTTGTCGTCCTGAATCCAGCAGCGATCCACCAGTTTGAGATGCCTCGTCAGGGATGCGGCTTCGCTGCTTATACTCTTCATCAAGTCGCCGTCGCTGCAAAGTGTGTGAACGTTATTGCTCAAACAATTGGAAACCGGGCTGATAGCGGTTTTGACACTGGAGGTCCGGCCGTATGCATGGTGACCGGTACAACGGTTTGCGGTCTGCCGAAAGCGCTCGAGCTCATCAAGCGCGATAACCTGCCTGTCAGTCTTGTCGTAATGAAGGCTCGTCGTCTTTACACCAGTCAGATAGAGATGACTGTAAAGTAAGGTCGCATGGCCGGCCGAAAACACGAAGCGGTCGAGATTCAGCCATTCGGGGTCGCGTGGATCGTAGCGAAGAAAGCGCTGCCAGAGGCAATATGCTGTTGGCGCGGTGTCGATCGGTATTCCGGGGTGACCGGAGCTTGCCTGCTGCACAACATCGATCGACAAAGTGCGAAGCGTATTGATACAAAGCTGGTCTGATTGCGTTTGTTGGGTCATGGCATGGTTCCAGTGGAGCAAGTGACTACGCTTGCCTGAAAAAAATTCACCCCTTTAAACTTTTAATCTCCCGCTTTTGTGTCCGCCGTTTGCAGGCTCGGCCTATCGCTATCCTCTATATGAAAGTACTGTGGAACTCTTGAATTGTAGAGTTATAAAAACCATGTTTGAGACAGATATCCCATATATCAGGCATCGGGCAAGATAAGCGGCGCGTGGTTGACGACGCCCAGCTATTTCATTTTTTGCCGGTTGTAGCGTTGTATCAGTGCATTGGTCGAGCTGTCATGCTTCAGCGGCAACTCGCTGGTACTCTCCAGTTCCGGCATGATGCGCTTAGCCAGCGCCTTGCCCAATTCGACGCCCCATTGGTCGAACGAATCGATGTTCCAGATCGATCCCTGTGTAAAAACACTATGTTCATAAAAGGCTACCAAGGTACCCAGCGCATAAGGGGTGAGACGCTCGATGAGAATAGTGTTGGTTGGACGATTACCTTCGAAGCTTCGATGGGGACATAACCAGTCCGGGACGCCCTCCGCTTTCACTTCGTCCCCCGTCTTTCCAAATGCCAATGCTTCGGTCTGCGCGAACAGGTTGGCCATGAGCAAATCGTGATGGTTACCCAGCGGCTGCAACGTCTGGCAAAAACCGATAAAGTCACACGGGATCAGGCGGGTTCCCTGGTGTATGAGCTGATAGAAAGAGTGCTGGCCATTGGTGCCGGGTTCGCCCCAGACGATGGGTGATGTCTGGTAATCGACACGAGCGCCATCGAGCGTAACGCTTTTGCCGTTGCTCTCCATCGTAAGTTGCTGCAGATAAGCCGGGAACCTCTTGAGGTATTGCTCGTACGGCAGCACAGCAATTGTCTGTGCCTGGAAAAAATTGTTGTACCAGATGGCAAGCAACCCCATGAGAGCGGGGAGGTTTTTCTCGATCGGCGCAGTGAGGAAATGCTGATCCATGGCGTGAAAGCCCGCCAGCATGGCACGGAAGTTCTCGGGTCCGATGGCGATCATAGTCGAGAGACCGACCGCCGAATCCATGGAATAACGGCCACCTACCCAGTCCCAAAAACCGAACATGTTACCCGTATCGATACCAAACTTGGCCACTTCATCCGCGTTTGTCGAAACAGCGACGAAGTGCCGGGCGACCGCACGGTCATCTTTTACTTTATCCAGAATCCATTCACGCGCCGAATGGGCGTTGGCGAGCGTTTCTTTCGTGGTAAAGGTTTTCGAGCAGACGATGAATAACGTTTCTTTGGGATCGATATCCCTGGTGGCTTCTTTGAAATCCGTGCCGTCCACGTTGGATATGAAACGGAAGTTCAGGTCACGCTGGCTGTAATAGCGTAACGCTTCATAGGCCATCACCGGACCAAGGTCCGAGCCACCTATGCCGATGTTGACAATATTGCAGATGCGCCTGCCGGTATATCCGCGCAATTGTCCGGTGCGCAGCCTGTCAGCGAAATCGCCCATCCGGTCCAGAACCGAATGTACTCCGGGTACAACGTCAATGCCGCTGACAAGGATTTGTTCGCTCTTCGGTGCGCGCAGGGCAATATGCAATGCGGGACGCTGTTCGGACAAATTGATTGGATCGCCTCTGAACATTGCGTTAATACGATCTCGCAATTTGCATTCCTCGGCAAGCCGGACAAGTAACCGAAGCGTTTCGTCGGTTATCCGATTTTTCGAATAGTCCAGATAAATTCCTGCTGCTTCGGACGTAAATCGCTCGCCGCGTGTGGGATCATCTGCGAAAAGCTGACGCAGATGCAGCGATTTAACCGATTGATAATGCGCTTCCAGCGCTTTCCACGCAGGCCGCCCGGTCAGAGTCTGTGCCGCTAATGAAGTCATGGTTGCGGCCCATCAGATATTTTTTTTCTCTTGGTGAACCGCCACAGCCACATGACATAGCCCGACAAGGCATAAAGCAGAAAGAGACAGAACAGCACGACTGGCGGATGACTTGGAATCAAAACGAAAAAAAACAGTGCCAGCAGCAGAACGGTGACGAATGGCACGGTTTTGCGTAAATTGATTTCCTTGCCGCTGTAATAGGGGATATTACTGACCATTGTGAGGCCCGCGAATAGGGTGATACACCAGGCGAGCCATCGGATATCCGGACCCGCTATGCCAAAGTCTAGCATTACCCAGACCAGTCCTGCAATCAGCGCAGCGGCCGCGGGACTGGGTAGTCCCTGAAAAAAACGCTTATCGACGACTTCTATGTTCGTATTGAAACGCGCCAGGCGAAGTGCGGCACAGGCGCAATATATGAACGCCGCAATCCATCCCAGTTTTCCCATGCCTTTCAAGGCCCATTCGTATATGACCAGCGCGGGTGCGGCGCCGAACGACACCATGTCGGACAGGCTGTCGTACTCCGCCCCAAATTCACTTTGAGTATGAGTCAACCGGGCTACCCGTCCATCCAGTCCATCCAGTACCATTGCAATGAAAATGGCGACTGCGGAATGTTCAAAACGGCCATTCATCGCCTGAACGACGGCATAAAATCCCGCAAACAAAGCCGCAGTGGTAAACAGGTTGGGCAGTAAGTAAATGCCGCGACGGCGCAGTTTGGATTTAAGTATGAGTCGTGAGTGAGGATCATGCATCATGTGTGCAATCCCATAGGAGACTGATGCATGTTAGGCGCTTATGAGCCTGTGGTAAACAATAGTTGCGCTGGACACGAAATTGGGCTCCAGATGTCCAGCGCTCGACTATCCGCATTACAAGCGATCCGGATTTTATGAGCTTCCGCCGAATTCGGCAGCCATGCAATAGCTGCTTTACAGGTGCTTTTTGCTTTGCAAGGCCTCAAGCAAAGCGAAAAATGTGAAACACCCGTATTGATTTAGCAGTTGCTCCTTCGTTTCCTAGTTTTTTGCCTGATCGACCAGCTTGTTCTTGTTGATCCACGGCATCATGCCGCGCAATTTTGCCCCAACCGTTTCGATCTGATGAGCTGATGCAAGGCGACGGCTGGCTTTTAGCATAGGCGCGCCGGCACGATTTTCCAGGATGAATTCACGGGCATATTCACCCGTCTGAATTTCATGCAATATCTTGCGCATTTCATCCCTCGTGGCATCGGTAACGATGCGTGGGCCGCGCGAAATGTCTCCGTACTCGGCGTTGTTGGAGATGGAGTAGCGCATGTTGGCAATGCCGCCTTCGTAAATTAAATCGACGATCAGCTTAACCTCGTGAAGGCATTCAAAATAGGCCATCTCCGGGGCGTATCCTGCTTCAACCAGTGTCTCGAAGCCAGCCTGAATCAAAGCGGTAAGACCTCCGCACAGCACGACCTGCTCGCCGAAGAGATCGGTTTCGGTCTCCTCGCGGAAATTGGTTTCTATCACCCCCCCCCGCGTGCCCCCGTTGGCTGCGGCATAGGATAGAGCCAGGTCTCGCGCCCTGCCAGACTTGTCCTGATGCACGGCAATGAGTGACGGGACGCCGCCCCCCTGGGTGTAGGTCGATCGCACCAGATGGCCCGGACCTTTGGGAGCGATCATGATGACATCGAGATCTTCTCTTGGCGAGACCTGGCCATAATGGATATTGAAGCCATGCGCAAACGCAAGCGTGGCGCCTTCCTTGAGGTTGGGTTCGATTTCCGAGGCATAGACGGCGGCAATCTGCTCATCGGGCAACAGCACCATTACGACGTCAGCCTTCTTCACGGCTTCCGCCACTTCTTTTACAGTAAGGCCGGCCTTCTCCGCTTTGCTCCAGGAGGCTCCCCCTTTGCGCAAGCCGACCGTCACCGTTACGCCGGAATCGTTCAGATTATTGGCATGAGCGTGGCCCTGCGAGCCGTAGCCCACAATGGTAACCTTCTTGTCCTTGATGAGCGACAAGTCGGCATCTTTATCGTAATAAACGTTCATAGTTTCCTTTTTGCTCAAAAATAGAAATAAGCCAGGGCAAAGCGATAGCGAAAATGTTCCGCCATTCCGCAGATCGCCGCTACACCTTCAATATCCGTTCACCACGGCCTATGCCGGAGGCGCCCGTTCTCACCGTTTCCAGGATCGCGCCCCGTTCCATCGCCTCAATAAAAGCATCAAGCTTGGATCCGGTGCCGGTCAGTTCGATCGTATATGATTTATCAGTCACATCAATGATGCGGCCACGAAAGATATCGGCCATGCGCTTTATCTCATCTCGATCTTTTCCTACCGCGCGTACTTTCATCAGCATGAGTTCGCGTTCGATATGATCGCCTTCGCTCAGATCCACCACTTTGACCACTTCAATGAGTTTGTTCAATTGCTTGGTTATCTGCTCGACCACGTCATCCGATCCCGCAGTAACGAGCGTCATGCGAGACAGGGTCGGGTCTTCGGTGGCCGCGACAGTCAACGACTCGATATTGTAGCCGCGGGATGAGAACAGGCCAGCTACGCGAGACAGCGCCCCCGCTTCGTTTTCCATCAAAAGAGAAATGATATGTCGCATTGTTTATACCAGAATCATCTCGGAGAGACCTTTTCCGCCGGGCACCATTGGAAAAACATTCTCGGTCTGGTCCGTTATGAAATCCATGAATACCAACCGGTCCTTGAGTTTGAAGGCCTCTTGCAACGCGCTTTCCACGTCACCGGGTTGTTCGATCTGCATGCCGACATGACCATAGCTCTCCGCCAATTTGACGAAGTTGGGCAGCGCATTCATATAGGATTCAGCATAACGATTCCCATGAAAAAATTGTTGCCATTGCCGCACCATTCCCATGTAACGGTTATTCAAATTAATGATCTTCAGCGGCAGGTTATATTGCTTGCAGGTGGACAATTCCTGAATGCACATCTGTATGCTGGCCTCGCCAGTGACACAAGCCACCATATCGCGGGGATTGGCAAACTGCACACCCATCGCTGCCGGAAGACCAAAGCCCATGGTTCCCAAGCCACCGGAATTTATCCACCGCCTCGGCAGGTCGAATTTGTAGAACTGGGCTGCCCACATTTGATGCTGGCCCACATCCGAGGTAATGAACGCATTACCTCCGGTTACCTCATACAGTTTTTCAATCACCATCTGTGGTTTGATGATCGAGGTTGCACGATCGTACTTGAGGCAATCGCGTGCACGCCATAAGTCGATTTGGGTCCACCACGCATCGAGGGCATTCCGATCGAGTTTTTCCTTGCGCGCCTTGATTAATTTTATCAGTTCGTCCAGGACATCGGAGACGTTGCCGACAATGGGGATATCCACCTTCACACGTTTTGAAATAGATGAAGGGTCGATATCTATATGTATTATTTTTCGGTCTTCATTGGAAAAATGCTTGGGATTGCCTATGACTCGATCATCAAAGCGGGCACCCACGGCCACCAACACGTCACAGTGCTGCATCGCCATGTTGGCTTCGTAGGTGCCGTGCATTCCCAACATGCCGACAAACTGCTTGTCGGTTGCGGGATAACCGCCCAATCCCATCAGTGTATTGGTGCAGGGGAACCCCAGCATTCGCACCATATCGGTCAATTGCGGCGCTGCGTTGCTCAGGATGACACCGCCGCCCGCGTAGATCATCGGACGTTTGGCTTCCAGTATCAGTTGTACCGCCTTTTTGATTTGTCCGGCGTGTCCCCTCGTAATCGGGTTGTAGGAGCGCATGGTGACGTTCGCGGGATAATCAAATTTGGTTTTCTGCTGGCTCACATCCTTCGGGATATCCACCAGTACCGGACCAGGGCGGCCTGTGGAAGCAATATAGAATGCCTTTTTGATGGTAGTGGCAAGCTCGGTGATATCCTTGACCAGAAAATTATGCTTAACGCATGGACGCGTGATGCCGACGGTATCCACTTCCTGAAACGCATCCAGACCAATGGCATGGGTTGGCACCTGCCCGCTGATGATGACCAGGGGGATCGAGTCCATATACGCGGTGGCAATGCCGGTCACAGCGTTCGTCACGCCGGGTCCGGACGTCACCAGCGCCACGCCTACCTTATTGCTGGAGCGAGCGTAGCCATCCGCTGCATGCACCGCTGCTTGCTCGTGCCGCACCAGTACGTGCCTGACCTTGTCCTGCTTGAACAATTCGTCATAAATGTACAGTACGGCGCCGCCGGGGTAGCCAAAAATATAGTCCACCCCTTCTTCTTGCAGGCAACGCACTGCAATCTCAGCGCCTGTCAATTCCGTGCTCATGCTTTCTTGAATTTCCAATGTTGAGTGACAGCAAAAAATATTTGAATAAAAACTGAACAGTAATGTTTAGGCGGTCTTTGGTCAACTGCTTTGACAAGGGGTCAGCGAGGGCATGACAGGTTTATAGCGTTGCATGCCCGCAAAGTTGATTTATCGAACGGGTTGTCTCAATCAGCAGCGGACGAGGAGCACGGTAAATTCAGCGGACCGTGAATGGACAAGCCGAATCTCAATATTTTTCGCGCTGAAGAATCGATATTCGGCGCTCAATCGCATAACTATAGCTTGAATCTGCGCGCTTCAGAAAAAAATTAAGCTAGCTTTTCACGTTCCCACCATTCTCATCGGTTTTTTGATAGGGACAAGCAGGTTTAATACAATCAGCGTAAAGTGAAAGAGAGTGTTCATGTATGGCAAAGCCGCGATCCTTGGCGATTCGAATTTGACGCCTCTCGATTTCAGCGTCGTAAAATTCTTCCACTCTGCCGCATTGCAGGCAAACCAGATGATCGTGATGGGAGTCGCTGGCAAGTTCAAACACTGCCTTGCCGCCTTCAAAATGGTGGCGTTCGAGCAATCCTGCCTGTTCGAATTGGGTCAGCACCCGGTACACGGTGGCGAGACCGATGTCTTCCCCATCCCCGATGAGGTTTCTGTAAACATCCTCGGCCGAAAGATGGCGTACCGCGCTGCTTTCGAACAAGCTGAGTATTCTAAGCCGCGGTAGTGTGGCCTTCAAGCCCATGGTCTTGAGGTTGTTTGGCTTGCTCATGGTTATATTCATCCGTTAGATTATTTGCTGTATCATATAACGTTGAGTTCGCTTTGGAAACCTACGTCGTCGCGATGCGCGCAAGAATATTCACGTTGGTCGGTTTGCTATTGCTCGCC
>CAJDTQ010000045.1_pt1 | contig 23635 bp, 27 predicted proteins | sample 7389881 | NCBI WGS metagenome assembly CAJDTQ01 (sample SAMEA7055658, study PRJEB34461) | soil metagenome | biome: terrestrial ecosystem; feature: Peninsula; material: soil | place: Antarctica | collected 2016
TGAATTGCCATTACTGCTCTTGTTATTCCGCCAGCGTAGCCGTGCATATCGGGGGCAGACCACGATTTCTGAATTTTTCCTTCCTTTTCCGCAAGCAGTCCGTCGGACTGACAGTTGAAATTTGCATGAAAAACTTTGGTAGGGGTCGAGTTCCACGATGATAGACCCATTGGAATCGTGGATGATTCCTCCCATCCCCTCAGGCAGGGGCGAGGATAAACATCCGCCTCACGTTCCAGGCCAGCGTTACCCAATTCCATTCACCTTTGACCTTGTGCAATCCGCGTAAGAAGAGTTGTCTGAACCCCATCACCGATTTGATGATACCGAACACGGGTTTCGATGTCTGCTTGCGCAGGGCATACAACCGTTTGCCTTCTCTTGTCGCCAGCCGACGCGCCATTGCCGCTATTGGCGAGGAGCCTCCCGGTAGCGGCGACGGGGTTTCCCCGAATCGCTCTTTTCAGCCCGGGTGATGTTGCTCACGGCCCCGGGAATTCAGCGCCACAATCGTTGCTGTTATCCGGCCCACATTCGCTACGCTGAAATAAAGTATTGCTGGATGGCAGAACGCCGAACCCGATCCCCGATAGGCGCAGGTCATTCTGGACCGATCAAGTTTCTCGACCACCTCTACCACGAAGCGCGCCAGATATTGTTTGGGTAGCCATTCGTCCACCGAGAGCGGCATCAGAAATCCAGTCATGAGGCCTATCGGGCGAAAGTTGCTCATGGCGGGTTCGCTATCCGTACGATCTGTACTCTGATTATCTCATTTCACAACATCCATTGGTTAAGTCCGACAGACTGCCAGGGGAGAAATTCGACATCCCCACCAATTCAATCGCTCTAAAAGGCTTATAAAGTGATTTGTTATCTCTCTCAGAAAACGGAAAATAAAGCATGCCAAACCCACTGCAGATCCTAGATATTGATGACCGTGTCGGGTTCGACTCGTTTCTTGTCTGAGTCGCCTCGTGATACGATAGCGATTAATTACTATCTTATGAGGAGCGCATGTGGAGACACATCCAAAGCATCTGCCGGCCGATGAACGTCGCGCCGTGACTGTCCAGTCCGTTGTGGCGCTTGCTGGTTCACAGAACCCAAGCGAGATCACCACTGCGGCTATCGCTAAACACATGAACTTGACTCAGGGTGCGTTGTTCCGGCACTTCCCGAACAAGGAAGCCATTTGGCAGGCAGTCATGGAGTGGGTAGCGGAGCGCCTGCTAGCCAGAATCGATCGATCTGCAAAAGGAATCGAGTCGCCCCTGGCAGCGATGGAGGCGATGTTCATGAGTCATATCGAATTCGTGGGCGAACACCCCGGCGTGCCCCGGATGATGTTTGGCGAGCTTCAGCGTGCGGAATCGACATCGGCCAAACGCATGGTTCAGACCTTGATTCAGCGCTATGGCGAACGCTTGCATCGTCTCATCGAGAAAGGCAAGGCCAGCGGCGAGTTGTCGCCCTCTCTTGACAACGAGGCGGCGGTGACGCTGTTCATAGGCACGGTTCAGGGCTTGGTCATGCAATCGCTGCTGGCAGGTGATGTGGGACGCATGCATCGCGATGCGCCGCGCGTCTTCGCGATTTATCGGCGCGGCATAAGGAGTACACAATGAAGAAGTTACCCTTGCAAAACCGCACCCTGGCGCTGCGTGCCGTCATCATCCCTTGCTGGCGCTCTTCATCTATGTTGGCCTGCGATCAGGTCCGCTCGCTCTGCTCCCATCGCGGTAACGGTTGCAGTTGTGGAGTCGAACGCAGTCACGCCGCCGCTTTTCGGCATCGCCTTATCGAGGAGGTTTACAGTGCTTGGTGGATGCACTTCGCTTGAAGCTATTTATTGCCAGAACAGCTTGAATTACAATTGTCCGACAAGCGGCTTGAATGCTTTATCGCAAGTTTTCCAGTCCCAGGTCACTCCAGACTTTACATCAAAATTCGACACCTGATAGGAGGCTGAATAATGCTACTTTATGATGCACTGAGCCCGGGTCCGCGTACAGTGAGAATGTTTCTCCTTGAGAAAAACCTGATAATTCCAACCCGGCAAATAGATGTCTTTGCGGGTGAAAACCGGGAACACCCGTTCCTTGACTCCAATCCGGCAGGGCAACTTCCTACGCTCAGGCTCGATAACGGAAATTGCCTATCCGAGTCGGTCGCTATAGTTGAATATCTGGAAGAATTACATCCCGATCCCGTCCTGGTTGGAAGTACTCCTGAAGAGCGGGCGCTGACGCGCCAGTGGCTACGGCGGGTTGAACTCAATATCACAGAGTTTATCCATAATGCTTATCATTATGCAGAGGGTGTGGGCCGGTTTAAAAAGCGGATTCCGGTTGCGGTTGAGGCCGCAAACGAACTCAAGGCGGTAGCACAGGATAGAATTGCGTGGCTTGATGCGATGATCGGAGGACGCACGTTCCTGGTGTCGGACCGCTTCACGATTGCCGACATATGGCTGTATGTGTGGCTTGATTTCGGAATTACGGTTGGCCAGCCTTTTGATCGCACCTTGCCAAACATTGGCTCGTGGTTTGATCGTATTGCAGCACGCCCGAGCGCGACGGGTAGCCTTCACCAGAATTCGCAAACAGGCGGCATACGCGGTTGAAAAATGGTGCTCGACCATGAGCTTTGCGATCAGTCCATTTTCCACTAAAGAAATTACAGGGATTTCACGCAGCCAACGGTGCCTGGCCTACATGTCGTCAGCGTTCCAGCGTTTCCCAGCGGTCGCTTTCCACCCCCTCTCCGAAGCGCACGAGCGCAATCCCGCGCCAACCGTGCGACCTTGGCGCTCCAGTGCCACAGGTAGTCGCCTGTCAGGTTGATATAGCCCCAGCCCAGCGGCGACAGATACTGCAACAGCGCGTCATCGACGGCATGACCGTTGCCACACAACGCGTTTGCCGCCCGTTCCAGACAAACGGTGGCGTTGTGCCTAGATAATCCACGCACCTTGAATGCTCATAAACGTCACTGTTCACGAGTTTCGAAGGTTTTTCAGAAGTCACGGATTCATCGATTTAAAGTGCGATATCGCACCGAGCGCTTGCAGCGGACTGGCTAGAATGGTTGGCAAGTTTTTAGAACATACCGACCTTTTTAACCGTTAAAGGAGCATCAGCATGGGTAAATATTTCGTGGCATGGCTATTAGGCGTGCCCGTATTTGTTTTAGTCATCATCTATCTTTTTCTGTAAGTGAGCTGAATGGGCAACCAAAAAACAACATCACTTCCAAAACCAGACCAGGTACCCACATCGAGCAGCCTGCGCCCGCAAGAAACATCTTAACAATCAAGGAAATCTCATGAAACTGTATTACACGCCAGGCGCCTGTTCGCTCGCTGCGCATATCGTGCTGCGAGAAGCAGACTACGAATTCACCCTGGAGCGGGTTGATCTCAAGACCAAAAAAACGGAATTCGGCAAGGACTTCAATGCCATCAATGAAAAATCATCCGTGCCTTTTCTATTGCTGGAGGAAGATCTGACGATATCCGAAGTGCCTGTGATCATCCAGTATCTGGCCGACAACAAACCGGGATCCGCGCTTGCTCCAAAGCGCGGGACGTTCGAGCGAGTGCGCCTTGATGAGTGGCTTAACTTCATCGCCACGGAAGTGCATAAAAGTTTCCACCCATTCTTTGCGGGCATGGATGACGACGCAAAGAATGTATATCTCAAGAAGCTTGGCCGCCACTTTACCTATATTGCTTCCAGGCTGCAGACAAGGCCCTATCTGACTGGGAAATATACCATTGCAGATGCCTATCTTTATACGTTGCTGACCTGGACCACGCCTCTGAAGATCGATATCTCTGCCTGGCCTATATTGATTGACTATATGCGACTTATCGAATCGAGGCCAAAAGTGCAGGAAGCGCGTGCCGCGGAAGGTCTGCCGGAAACTGCTATTGCCTAGCAGCCTGTCGGACTTAAAGGAAATCGGCTGCAAAAGCGTCTGGTCGGTTCATATTTCGCCGCTCGTTCGACCAACAGAATAACTATTGGCCTTCAAAATCCTCAAAATCTATCCTCACCCAGCCCCTTTTTCGCTGCGATTCTTCAAGTCCGACAGGCTGCTGGCTACGGGCGCATTTCGATGGAATCGGAGACTTGGGAACCGAATAACATTTGGCCCCATGTAAGAGAACATGCTTAAAGGCGGTAGGCGGGGCGAAGCCAGAATGGACGTGTCACGATGACGCGTACCGTTATTGGCATCGACCAGAATGTTAATCGTCTCAATCAATGCTTTGAAAAGGGAAATTTGATGCAACATCTTTCTGTCATCGTTGCGGCGATGTTGTTTTTCACATCAGCGGTCAACGCTGCGGTAACCGACGCCTATATTGCCGGTTACGCTGCTGGAATTCTCAAGCACGGTTTCGAAGTCGAAATTCCGACCTTGATCGTGCGGGATGGCATCATTACAGTTCCGGCGAATAAACTGACACCGGACAACCATATCCCGATTGTGCAGGCACTGACAAAGATTCCGGGAGTCACTGCGGTGGCTGTGTCGGAAAGCGTTGCTGGCAATCCTGCGCAGCGTGAGGCGTTCAAGCCTATTCAGCAACCCGCCGCCGCCTCGCGGGAGCCGCACCCAGGACAGGAAGAGGCAGTTGCGAGTGATGGAGTGCCCGCAGCGGGTCCGGCGGTTCTCGCAACCGGAATACTGCCTAAAGGCCATCTGTTCAAGCCATTGCTGGCTGATCCCCGATGGGCTCATTTTTCCGCCGCATACCGCAACTATGTTGGAAACAACATTGATGGTAATCATAATGGTGCTGTCAGTTTCGGGGAAACGATTCCGTTCTATCGCGCCAATTTCGGAAGGTCCACGGTGCAATGGGAAGCGGGTCTCCAGGCCGCCGTCTTCAGCGACTTCAACCTTGGCGCACCCTCTGCCGATCTCATCAATTCTGATTTTATAGCTTCGGCCTACGGAAGTATGCGAGCGGGCAACTTTTCCGCTTTCGGCCGCGTCTATCACCAGAGCTCACATCTTGGCGATGAGTTTTTGCTGCGCAGGTTAACCAATCTCGAGCGGATCAACCTCAGCTATGAAGGAGCCGATCTCAGGCTGTCGTATGAGCTCCCGTATGGACTACGAGTCTACGGTGGAGGAGGGGGCATCTTTCACAAGGAACCGTCGACGATCAAACCCTGGTCGGTACAATACGGCGTCGAGTTCAGAAGCCCCTGGCAAGTCAAGGCTTTATCAATGAGACCGATCGCGGCGGTTGACATTAAAAATCATGAGCAGAATAACTGGAACGCCGATGTATCCGCTAGGGCAGGCGTGCAATTTGATAACTCCCAGGTATTTGGTCGAAAACTCCTGTTGCTGGTAGAGTATTTTCATGGAAATTCTCCCACAGGACAGTTTTTCAGACAAAGAGTCGACTATCTCGGTTTGGGGGCGCATTACTATTTTTAAACCCCGGCCGGCAAATGCCGAATGGGTGAGCTTGCTGGTAGGTGCATTTCAGCCTGACTATCAGGCAGGTCATCGGAAGCACGGAAACGGACGAGGACCTCATTGCCAGGAGCCACCCACGGGAGTTGTCTCCATCTGCTCCACCACAAGTATGTCGCAGCTTGCTTCCTGTATCACCCGCTTTGTGACACTTCCCAGCAGCATGCTTTCCCACGCAGATTGCCCGTGTTTACCGATGACGATTAGATCCGCTCCCAGTGATGCTGCTTTTGCTGTAATCATGGTTGCGGCAGGACCAAATTCTATAACGGGGGTTAAGGAGCAATCCACACCTTCCCATTCGGAAACAAATTCTCGTAGCGCCTGATACTTTTGTGCTCTCAACTGGGAGCGATATGCCAGGATCGTTGCTTCGCTTACCTCGTCAAAGCGCATTCTCGCCTCGAGGGGCGCTTCGAATGCGTGCAAAACCGTTATCTTTGCGTGCGGAGCAATATGCATCGCGATCTTAATCCCGAGTCTGGAAGATTCGGAGAAATCCACGGGCACCAGGACTTGCTGATACGCCGTCCGAGGCTCCTGCTTCACGATCAATAGAGGACGATCCAGCATACGCAGCACTTTGTCCACGGTCGAACCGATGAACATTTCGCGTATAAAGCTTCCTCCGTGGGCGCCCAGCACAACCAATCCTGCGTCTATAGACCGGGCATAACGCACGATCTCGATATGGACGCGTCCGACCTCCAATCTTGTTGCGGTAACTTCTATACTGTAATGCTCACGAAGATTACGTGCAGTTTCCATCATTTGCTTGTTCGTTGATTCCGCCAGTTGCAATCCGATGTCCCGAGGGGAGCGAATCAGGTTATGCAGAGATTCAAGTGCTGTGCGATCGTCTATATATATTACATCCAGCGATTCGCAGCCCAATTCGCGTACCACCATGGCGGCGCGAACTTCCGCGCGACGAGCAAGCAAGGACATGTCGGTAGCAACCATTACTTTTTTCATTGGGTGCATGCAAAGCCTCCGTTGTTATCAATGCAGCGGCGATACGCCCGCTATGTTTGGGGCAGCCTGAAAAATATTGGCTCTCGCAGCGTTGACTACTTGATTAATCACCTGCTCATTGGAAATCAAGCCAGGGCCTGTGACCCTGATAATTATATTGCATGTATTAAAGGGCGCTTGGAATGATCGAAGCCCAGCCAGCCACTTCCTTACTCAACGCACCACGCGGCACGACGTAGATCGCGATGTAGAAGGTTTCGTGAACGCTGGCCTGGCTGTTGATAAATGTTAACAAATCTTATTATCCCCTGGCCGCTTTATTTGTTCCCGTCAGCGCCTCCACCCCTGCTATGACATCGAATAATTCCGCGTCGATTCTGCTTTGCCGGAGGCGGTGGAATGTTTGCTGCAGGTCCGCGCTCAGTTCATCGATGTTTTTTTCGGCACGTTCCATTGCTGTGAGGCGGCTTGCATTCTCGCTCGCCAGCGATTCGGCGCATGCCCGGAATAGCGAGACAAACAGATATTCCCGAATAAGCGCCTGCAGCGTCCCGGTACGGTTCCCCATAACTTCCGGCAGGTTCTTCGTTGGCCAGGGAAGTCCAGCCAGTTGGCGGCGCCAGGTTTCGTCCAGCGGCAGCAACCGCTGGATGACGGGTTTGTAAACCGCTCCTGACTGGGTGCTGTTATAGAAAAGATAAAGCTCCATGCCCTCCATCTTTTTCCCGCTTTCCCGCTGGGCCTCGCTTTCCACCATGATTTGCGCCAGGATCTGCCCCACCAGTGGAGTGATGGCCTCGATGGAAAGCGGGACGTTGAAAACCTCTGCCAGTGACAGATCCTCATGCAGACCCTCATGTGTCAGGTAATCGTACACGCGTTCGCCCACCGACCAGGTTTTTTTACTTCCCGGTAAAACCGACAGCATCTCGACGGCATGAGCAGCAATAACATCGTTGAACTGACCCACCAATCCTTGATCCGAACCAAATATGACCGCGCATGTGATCGCGGAATCTTTTTTTCCTTTGCGCCCGGTAATGGGGATCGTTGAGGCCGCCGAGGCCGCCAAGGCCACCGGCGACTGGGGCAACGGGTGCGTAGCGGCGCGAAAGCAGACGCTCAAGCCCAGTTGCACGGCACGATAATAATCATCCAGTGCGAGTACGGATTTTTCGTACTGCCCGATACTCCCCGCGGCCAGCGCCTTCATGGTACTGACCACCGACCGCAGATCCCGGGCTCCATCGATTTTCCGGCGCAGACTGGCGATGCTATCAGGCATCATTTGCCTCGCGTGCGCCGGATTCAGGTTTCTGCGGGGGTTGAAATCCGGCGAGGGTCTTGCGGATAATACGCATAATGGATTCGCGATCGTCGTCGCTCAGCGTTGCGGCGGTCTCGATGCGGGCACTTACCTCGGCTGGAATATCCGCTGCTGCCTTTCGCACCGCCTGTTCGGCATCGGCCATGTAGTCCAGTTCCACGTCATCAAAGAGTTTGGCGTCCAGCGCCAATAGCAGTGCGATCTGTCCAGGCACGGAAACCGGGGCGAATTCCGGCTGCCTGAGACAGGCGCGGATACGCCGCCCGTGCTCGATAATCCTGAGGGTATCCTTATCCAGCCGGGCGCCGAATCGGGCGAAGGTTTCCAGCTCCTCGAACTGAGCGTAATCCAGCTTCAGGTCACCCGTCACCGCACGGTACACGGGGCGCTGCGCCTTGCCGCCAACACGTGAGACGGATTGGCCGACATCCACCGCGGGCAGCACGCCCAGCGCGAACAATGAGGGTGAAAGGTAAATTTGCCCGTCGGTGATGGAAATGAGATTGGTCGGAATATAGGCGGAAATATCCTGAGCTTCCGTTTCTATGATAGGCAGCGCGGTCAGCGAACCGCCACCCAGTTCCTCCCGCAGATGCGTTGCGCGCTCCAGCAACCGCGAATGAATGTAGAAGATGTCGCCGGGATAGGCTTCGCGCCCCGGCGGCCGGCGCAGCAGCAAGGATAGCTCGCGGTAAGCGCGCGCGTGGTGCGTGAGATCATCGTACACGATCAGAACATCGCGGCCTTGCTCCATGAAATATTCCGCAATACTGGTTGCGGCATAGGGCGCGATGTAGACGAGACCCGGCGGATTACTCCCCTCTGTCACCACGACCACGGTGTAGTCCATCGCGCCTTTTTCGCGCAGGGTGGCGACCATCCTGGCAACGCCGGACGCATGCTGGCCGATAGCGCAATAAACGCACAGCACATTTTCATTTCGCTGATTGAGTATCGTGTCGAGCGCAATCGCGGTCTTTCCCGTCTGCCGGTCGCCAAGAATCAACTCGCGCTGCCCGCGGCCGATCGGAACGAGCGCATCGATGACCTTGATGCCGGTTTGCAAGGGCACCGTGACGGGCGCGCGATCCATGATGGACGGCGCTACGCGTTCGATGGGCAGACGCTGCGTGGATATAACCGTGCCCCTCCCGTCCAGCGGTCGTCCCAGCGGGTCAACGATTCGTCCGATCAGCGCACTGCTCACCGGCACATCCATTACATGCTCTCTGCGTTCCACCTCGTCGCCGGTACGCAACTGGGAGTAATCGTCAAGCAGGATCACGCCGACCTCATCTTCGTCGACATTGAATGCAATGCCATATGACTCGCCGGGAAACTTCAGCACCTCCTCGAAGCCCACTCCCGGAAGACCGGATACCTTCGCAATGCCGGCAGCAATGCTCGTGATGGCGCCGGTCTCGCGCAACGCAAACTGCGGCTTCAAGGCTTCGCGGGCTCGCGCTATTTGCGCGAATGCACCGTCGAAGGTCCCCTGCAGACTTCTGGTTTCGTCATTCATCGGTGGCGCGGAGAAGGTTGCTGGTCCGGAGTATTCGATTTCTCCGTTTCTTTATGCTCATGTTTTTTCCTGGTTTCGCTGGCTTCGGCTTCAGTTTCAGCTTCGACCCCAGGCTGAAACTCAGGCCGAGGTTCGTCAGGTTTCTTAAGAAGCGCGCCTATCTCCTTTTCCAGAGACACGAGATAATTTTCAATGCTCCACGCTATCTTGTATCCACGCATGATGAGCTCAATGCCGCTGACGAGATCCGGCCTGCTTTCAAATCGGACCGGAATTTCCGTGTCCAGGATTTCCTTAATCGTTATCTCAATCGCGTTTTGCTGCACAGCGGGCAAATCAAATGCGCTTCGGACCAGAATTCCCGCAGATTCTGCCGACGCTGCCGCGGCCGTGACCGGCGATGCTGAAACCGACATCCTGATGGTCGAGACCAGATCTACCTTTTCCTCGGGGCTCAGCTCGCGTATTTGCTTGATCAACGCGCTCACCATATGGGCTTCGAGGGTGGTATTGGCAAGGTCGGCCAGCACCTTGCGGGCAATGACAACCACTTCGGCGCCTATTCGGCGCGTAATCGCTTCGTTCAGGCTCCGGTACTCCCTTTTCAAGCTATCTTCCCGCCTGGCGCGCAGATCATCCGCCTCCTTTCGCGCAGCGGCAATCAACCTCTGGCGTTCGGCTTCCGCCTCATACGAAGCACGGCTCAATAGCATGGCGCGCTGCTGGTCGAACTCATCGTTCTTTTCCTGAAGCGTGCTGCGCTCCTTTTCCGCCTTCAATCCTTTCGCGTCAGCAGCGGCGAGTATTGCGGCTATACGCTTTTCCCGCGCATCCAGCGCCTTGAGGATGGGACCGTAAAGGAAACGTTTCAGCAGCCACACCAGAATGAGGAAATTAACGATCTGCGCAATAACGGTGAACCAGTCTATCAGCACAAGTTATTTTCCGGCAGTTTGTGCAATAACATGATTCCAGAACGGGTTGGCGAAAATAAGAATCATGGAGACCACGAAACAATAAATGGCCGTGGATTCGATTATCGCCAGGCCGACGAATAATGTCCGGGTGATGGTCGAGGAAGCATCGGGTTGCTGCGCCAGCGAAGTCAGCGCCGACGCGACCGCCTTTCCTTCTCCCAGCGACGGTCCTATCGCGCCGATGCTGATTGTCAGGCCCGCCGTGAATATTGATATGGCTGCAATGAGGGTCATGCTGTCCATAATTTCTCCTTATTTATCTGTGTCCGTTCATATTCANGATGCTGATTGTCAGGCCCGCCGTGAATATTGATATGGCTGCAATGAGGGTCATGCTGTCCATAATTTCTCCTTATTTATCTGTGTCCGTTCATATTCAATCGGTAGCAGCCTGTCGAACTTAAAGGAAATCGGCTGCAAAAGCGTCTGGCCGGTTCATATTTCGCCGCTTTTTCGGCCAATAGAAGAACTATTGACCTTCAAAATCCTCAAAATCTGCCCTCACCCAGTCACTTTTTCGCTGCGATTCTTCAAGTCCGACAGGCTGCTAGCCTGCCTTCGCTTTGGACGGCGGAAATGGCATGCATGCCCGATATGGAGGCTTTTGTACATGGGCCATACCACGCTTCGCACCCATCATGCGTAATTTGTCATGGTTGCTCATAATCCTGCGCCCGGAGTTTGCCCCGCTGGTTCATCAGGGTTGTCTCCATCAGTTTCTGACGTGGCGGCCGCGATGTAAACCGTGGCCAGAATGCTGAAGATATAGGCTTGCACCATCCCCGTCAGCAGGCCGAGCGCGCTCATGACAATCGGAAAGATGAACGGCGTGATGGTCAGCAGAATCGCGAGAATCATTGCTCCGCTCATCATATTGCCGAAAAGGCGGACAGCAAGCGCCAGCGTACGCGAGAATTCGCTGATAATGTTGAAGGGCAGCATGAGCGGCGCAGGCTTGAGATAGGAACGAAAATAGCCGCCCAGTCCCTGCTCCTGGATGCCATACATCGGCACCGCGACAAACACGCAGATGGCCAGCGCAGTGGTAGTGGAAAGCGAACCCGTCGGAGGCTCATAGCCGGGAACGATAGTGAAAAAGCTGGCGGCTGCCACCAACAAAAACAGCGTGCCGATAAAGCCGAGATACTTCTGCGGTTGACGCAAACCCACGTTCTGGATCTGTTTCTGGATGGCAATAACGATAATTTCCAGCAGATTCTGCCAATGGGAATGTTCCAGTTCGATGGAAAGACTGCGGGTGATCGCTTTTGAACCGATGACGAGCACGAGCATCAGGCCCCACGTGTAGACAATCGTGGCGTTAAGTTTCCCGAACCCGTACTGCCAGAAAATGATTTCGTCGGGGCTAAGGTGCATGGCTGGCTCTCCGCTCCGGATGTTTTTGGTCTGACTTTCCGGCAGTCACAAACCGCGTTGCGGCCAGTCGTGCGATGAAAAATCCGAGCAGTCCTGCAAGCGATATTTTCCAGCTTTCGCCCGGCAGACCCAGTAGCAGATAGAACCCCGTCATGACAATGCCTACCCGCAGCATCAGGCTGCCAATGAACCAGAGCCCGGGCCGGCGCGATGATACGCCATTACGCACCGTCCACCACAGCCCGCCAAAGAAAATCGCCCCGAGCAGGATGCCTGCTGCCAGCGATGATGCCCACACCCATGCAAAAATTTGATCCGGACTTTCACTCATCGAACGATCTCCTCTTCTCTTCCCGAACCTCGCTCCCGCTGTTACTGTTATCCGGTTCCTCCCACTCTTCATTTATCACTCTATCCTCTCTGGTTATCCAATGCCAGGCATTCAGGCAACCAGTAATCATGCCGATTAACAGCATGGTCAGAGTCCAGGAATGATTCATCGGGTAGTTCCTGTCCAGCCAGATCCCCAGTGCGGCGCCCAGCAGCGTGGGCACAACCACCGACCAACCGACCAGCCCGACCATGCCCAACCCAGACCAGATCGTCTCCATGTCAGTGCGCCGCGTCCGCTGTGCCTTGAGCTTGCGCGTCGCCCTGGCGCCAACTCTCCGGCTAAATTCCGTTTCGCCGGCAGATGGCCGTTCTTCCGGCTTTCTTCCGGTTTCTTCATTCATGATAAAATTCCGCGAGACGACGGATAAAACCACTTTCCATTGTTGCCACGACGCGGCGCACGCTCCGCTCCTGCGCGTCCAGTTTCAAAAATTCATCCTTGACGACTTCGCGTAGCGTGCCGAGATCTTTTCCGACTATCGCGTTTCGTACCGATACCCGTACCTCTGCGCCTGTTTTTATCAGTGTGCCTTCATCGACCGCTACATACGTTACCTTCGCATCTTCTGTCTCGAAAACAAGAATTCCGGGCACCAGCGCCGCCACGCAGTCCAACCGGAGGGGCAGAAGCCCGAACGAACCCTGGCTCGTTTCGGCGACAATGCGGGTTACCCCGGCTTTACTGGTGAAAACCCCGAAGGGAAGCAGTATCCTGAGATTCATGATCATTTGTTCCGTACGGTATTCTTGTCCTGGCGAGGATCGGGGGTCGGGTTTATCTCCGGCCCCGCGCTCCTGTCCGGATTCGGCTCCGCTGCTCCCGAATCCGGTGAATCCGGCGGATGGTTCTTCCTGGTCGCTTCGTTGATTGTCCCGATCATGTAAAGCGCCTGCTCCGGAACTTGCATGAATTCATCCCGTAGAATCCGTTCGCAACCGTCCAGTGCATCCTTGAGGCTGACGAACTTTCCCTTGATGCCGGTAAACTGTTCGGTGGTGGAAAATGGCTGGGTAAAAAAACGCTCCAGTCGCCGGGCGCGCGCGACGATGTTACGGTCTTCGGGCGACAGTTGCTCCAACCCCAGCATGGCAATGATGTCCTTGAGCTCCGTATATTGCGCGAGCGTGCGCCTGGCATCCTGCGCGATCCGATAATGCCGCTGACCGATAACGCCCGGGGTCGCCATTTTGGAGCTGGATTGCAGCGGATCGATAGCCGGATACAGCCCTTCGCTGGCACGCTTGCGCGAAAGCACCATGGATGCGGAAAGATGCGAAAAGACATGCACCGCCGCCGGGTCGGTAAAGTCGTCCGCCGGGACATATACCGCCTGTATTGACGTAATGGAGCCGGTGTCGGTATTGGCGATGCGGTCTTCCAGTTGTGCCAGTTCCGTGCTCATGGTCGGCTGATAGCCGAGGCGCGAAGGCATCTGGCCCATCAGCCCCGATACCTCCATGCCGGCCTGGATAAAGCGGAAAATATTATCCACCAGCAACAATACGTCGCGATGCGCGTCATCGCGAAAATACTCGGCCATGGTCAGCGCCGCGTGCGCAGCACGGAATCTTGCGCCGGGAGGTTCGTTCATCTGGCCAAAAACCATAACCATATTTTCCAGCACACCCGCCACCTGCATTTCACGGTAGAGCTCCTCCCCCTCGCGGCAGCGCTCGCCTATCCCGCAAAAAATGCTGACGCCCTCATGCTTCCGTGCTACGTTGTGGATCATTTCCGTGAGCAATATCGTTTTGCCAACGCCCGCCCCGCCTAGCAGGCCCGCCTTGCCGCCGCGCTCCAGTGGCATCAGCACATCAATGATTTTGATGCCCGTCTCGAAGATTTTAGATTTTGTGGAGCGCTGCGCCAAAGGAGGCGGCGAATTGTGGACGCTACGCCATTCCACGTTTGCGGGTGCCGGCAGCCGGTCGATAGAATTGCCGAAAACATCGAACACGCGCGAGAGGGTGGCGTTACCCACTGGTGCCGTCAGCGGCCCGTGCGTATTGGTGACCGCCATGCGGCGGGCAAGTCCCTGCGTAGGCGTCAACGCAATGCCGCGCACATTATGGGCGTCGAGTTGAGCCAAAACTTCGATAACAATTTCGGCTTTCTTGCCGGCACGCAGCAACGTGTGAATAGGCGGCACGCGATTTTCAAACCGTATGTCCACAATGCCACAATGCCGCCGCGAACGGAAACAACTGAGCCGGATTCGGGAAAAGCGGTCGAAGCATTCATAACTTTATCCTGGCAAGTCAAGATGACGGTAACACTATCCTATGCGTCCTGCGGAAGTATTTGTTACAGAGTGTGGCCATCGCGACTTCTTCGAACCCAATCAGCTGCCTATTTCATGTATGGCACGGCAGATTCAATTTATTAAGATTTCATGAGCGAGTTGCCTCAATAAAATAGTAACCGAAGGGGTACAGCAAGGGGATGCGTTGCCTCAACTTGCTGATAACCGAACGAACGGGAGGTTATCGACATGGGCAAGCATGCGAAATGGGTCTATCTTGAGACAGAAGGTTAGCGCTATCACCGTGCCAGATGCGCTGACGGCCTGACTATCCGTGCCGGTTGAATTTTACCCAGACGGGTCAAGGTACGCTTCCGGACCGCGATATATGCAGGGTTCAAGGAAGATGGAGTCATGGGAGTTGAGGGTTGATTCAAGATAAGTGACGATCAACGTCACATCCGGGCCATCAATAAAATCGCGGCTGATTTCAGCGCACCTCGGGCTTTTATTTTTCATCGACGTGAATTGAATCGCCCGCTTTTGAAGCCAGGTCCATCGCGAGTTGCCGGAGTTTGTCGGCTTCTTCCAGGCCTTCCAGGAAGCGTCTGGGTATGCCCGATAGCCCGGTTTGGGCTCCGGCGAGTGCTCCGGTCAACACGGCGCGCGCCTGGTTTTCGCCGCCGCCATTCACAGCGTGGAGCACAGCGGATTCGAAATCGTTCGGGAAATGGGCAGCGAGATAGTAGGCCGCGGGGAGTTGATGATAAATGGCGCAGGTCATGCCATAAACGATGGAGACTTTCCAGGCGGGTTCGATCTGGATATCCGGGTCCGCAGCGGCGGCCGCGACATACGACGGTGTGAGCAAGGCATCGGGGGAGACGAGATGCCCGCTTTCCCGCGGACGGTCCTTCTGCGGCGGCTGCAAATCGCTGTGCGCCATCGTATGGAAAGGCAGCTTTCTCCCTCTTGCCAGACGCATGAGCTTGCTGGAAAGGCTGCTGTCGAGCTTCTCTCCCTGCACCAGAAGTCCCAGCACCGACCCGTACGCGACAGTCAGGGCAACCACGGTCTCATCCGTCTGGGTAAGGCGTGTATTGGCGGAGATGGCGGCCGCCATCTCCCGCGGCTGGAAAGCATAGCGAACGGCCAGGGCGAGCGTTCGCCCGGCGGCTTCCGTGGTGTCGGCTGCGCCTCCGATTTGCCCCCAGGGCAGGCCCTGCCGGACACGCTTGCGCCAGGCATCGCGTATCGACTGCTGGGTGTAACCACCCGGTCCGTTGACAGGCATGCCGTTGAGCAGGGGAAATATATCCTCATCCATGCGCCTGCAGAAATCCGCTTCATCATAGCGGCCACACTCGACGAGCGAGCGCAGCATCAAGCGGAGAAGGATGCCTTCCTGCGAGAGTTGGCCCGCCCTGAGGCCGCTATGGTAGCGACCAGGCTTGGGATCGGTATAGTCCGCTATCCAGTCGCCGTAGTCGCGGCGGAGCACGTCGAGGTCGTAATACCAGTGGGGGCCAAGGCCTAACGCATTTCCAATGAAGGCGCCCATGATGGCACCCGCGGCGCGATCCTGGATGGCGGGGTCTTGAGTGGCAGTGTGGGACATATTTTTCACCCTCTCTATGTAACTTCGATCTTTTGGCAACCGGGTGGTTTATTTAAGCACGATATCAAGCAGAAATCATGCTGATCACAGCTGATCCTGCTTTACTCTTCTACTTCCTCCATTAAGACCTCTCTTCGCTTATCCATTTCAATTCCTGTTTCCTCCACATCGATCTTTGCTTTTTTCGCCTTGGAAAAGATGTCATTTTGTTCTGCCTCCACATGGTGATCGATGTATTCGCCTGACACCATGACTGCCGCGTCATACACGGGATCGGACATACGCATCGACCGGATCTGGGCGATAAGACCCCTGGCGACAGCGTGTTCCATTGCGGCTTCATTCATTCACTTGTCATCATCTGTGGCTTCGCCGGCCAACGGATAAAATATCCGCTCGTCCAGTCGCGAATGCACGGTCAGTGCCCGGCAGAGCCGTATTGCCAGCGCGCCCTTGCGTTTCGTATCGTCTTTTTTACTTAAGGCGGATTCAAATTTGAAGTGCGACTTTTGCAAGGAAACTTAAGAGGCGAGCGGCGGAGTATCTATGCCTCTTAAACAACCAGGTAGAAGGTGCACTGATGGAACACGACAAGCAACTCACCCGTGAGCAACGATACCAGATTTCCGGATTGAAGAAATCGGGTTTGAAGCAGTGCCGGATTGCCGATGAGGCAGGGGTGCACAAGCCGGCGATTTCCCGAGAATTCAAGTGGAATAAGGGGCTGCGCAGCGGCTTGCCGAAGCACGCACAGTCATTACGAGGCGAGCGTCGGCGGATGTATTCCGACGCCAGGAGGTTCTCACTAGATGAGTGGCAGGAATTTGAACGATTGATTCGGCCGGACATGAGTCCTGAGCAAGCGACACAGCCGCTTGCATCGGAAGGCAGATTGTAGATCAGCGATTACATGATCTACTGCGTCAAACTTTAAGCACTATCGAAAGATGCTGTTGACAATCCATAGGTGATGCACTAGCATCAGATGCATCACCATCGGCTCCACAGAAGAGAAAAGCTATGCCTACATCCAAGCCGCGTATAACCATTACGCTCACAGAGGAGCAACACGCCATCTTGCGTCGGATAAGCGCTGCAGGTGGGCAAAGCATGAGTAGCGTAATTTCGGAATTTATTCTTACGGCACAACCCGCGCTGGAACGCATGGCAGTTGCGCTTCAGCGTTTCAAGCAGGATCGCGATGCTGACCGCCAGTTGGTCGCTGACATGCTTTCCGAATTGCATGCGGACTGCGCACCCAAGAAAGTGTCGACCCTTTCCCGCACGTCGTCGCATGTCCCGTTCGAAGCGATGGAACGTGCAATCCCCAGTGAGATAGAACCGGACGCGATCCAGTTTTGCGCAAGCGTGGACTTTGTTCGACCAGATTCAGACGTGGCTACCGATTTTCTTGCAGATAATGACGTCGATCCCACCTACGACAAACAGAAGCGCAGCACGTCCCCAAAGACGCGCGATGCTGGCAGGACCGCCAAAGGAGCTTCAAAGAGGGTAAAGAAATAAGGAAATTTGCCGGGTATCAGACAGGCGTAACCCAGGCTTCTTTCAACCCCCCGGCACATTTCCGATAAACCAGCAGCAGTTACCCTCGGAAGGAATGATTTATATGTCTCGAACCAAGCACCACGATCCCGTGTCGCCGGATCATTCACACCCTGCGGAGGCCGGTGCCGGAATGCTGCCGGACATGAAACCGGCCTCCGCCGCATTTGAAGCGAAATACCTCGCCCGCGACATACAAGCCGGCATCATAACCGGCGCAATGGCCATTCCCCTGTCTGTCGGCATCGCGTTGATGTCCGATTACCCCATCAAGGTTGCGCTCGCAACCGTCGCGTTTGCATGTTTCATCGGCTGGATTAATGCTTTTATAAAACCCGGAAATTATATTGGCGCACCTGGGGTCGCCGCAGGCCTCGCGCCTGTGCTGGCGATGGGTGTGGCGAACTTCGGGATGGAAAACATGGCGTTCGTCATTTTCCTGACCTCCGCGATGCAAGCCCTGATATGGAAATTCAACTGGCAAAAGTATATTTTGCTGGCTGTGCCAAGCTATCTTGTCGAGGGTCTGCTGGCAGGGGTTGGCCTGAAGATTGCGATAAAGTTTCTGACGTTTACTTACGAGATACCGGTAGAGCAGGAGTCGGCCGAGGTATTCTGGAACGAAGCGCGCATTCAGATGGTGCTTATTTCCCTGTTCGGGTTTGTTGCGTTTGTGTACCTGTTCTCCAAATTCAAGGATACTAAACCTGCTGTACCTTATTTTCTGCTGATCGGCGCGAGCATTGTTGTAGCGCAGTTCCTGCCCGTTCCGATGCTGCACGTGGATAACGTGGACCTTATGATCGCGCTGCCGCTGCCGCATCTTGATAGTGCCATGACTTGGGTTTATATAATCAGTTTTGCGGCAATGCTCGCTGTGATCGATATTATTGAGCAGGTCATGAGCAATGCCGCAATCGAGAAAATCGATCCGCTGGAACGCAAATGCAATACAAACAATAGCCTGCTCGCCATGTGGATAGCAAACATGGGCGCAAGCTTCTTTGGCGGCATGACCAATCTGGACGGCTTGGCGAAAAGCACGACCAACAAGCTTGCGGGCGCCATGACCAAGTTCTCGGTACTCGTAATTGGAATAGTGATCACGTTCTTTGTCATGAACTCGCAGTACCTGGAGTATCTGCCCAAGTTTTCGCTGGCCGCCATCATGATTTTCACCGGCTGGAAAATGATTATGGGGCTTTGGCATGTGATCCATTACGGGCAATATGCGATGATTCTAGCTACCATGTGCGCCTTGCTGGTTTATAAGGTGGGAATATTCGAAGGGTTGCTGATCGCTATGGCGATGCACGGCCTCATCAACTATGTTGTCTTCAGCCAGGCGGATAAAATACCGGGCAAGGTCATCATCAAAAAATACCTCGATAAATTTTCTTCGGGTGGGGGCGGGGCAGACTAGCTGCTCATAATTAACATGTTGTACATAGGGGGTCGGCAACCCCCAATCCTGAAGACAATAATTTACGGTAAATGCTCTGCAGAAATCGCGTGGCTGATATTACCGCAGAAACTTGCTTAACTTTTCCCATACTTCTTTTCCTTTTTAGAAGGCAGTAAACGGGGCCATCTCACGGTCCGGATATTTCCTGTTCGGTATTGCCACAATTTCCACGAAGTCCGCTATCCTGAAGCGCGCTCCAACGCGGTGCAGGAGATGAGAAGGTTGGCGATTCGTTTCAGTGGACGCGTACGCTCCCACTCGAACGAACGACCAGCAGCCAGAAGAGTCAGGATACGCTTTCCGTGATGGTGGTCGCCCACGCAGTTGCCGCTTTCTTGTAACGGAATAAAATGTCGCCAAGCATGATCCCTGCGACGACAAACAACCGGGTTGAATGCTCCGATTTCATTCTCTATTCCTTTACCATTCGTAAGATACGCTCTTCTTGAACACACTTGCTCGCATTTGCACCGAGGCAGCGTGCGGGTGCGCCTCGATATCCGCCATGGTGGCCTGCCGTACCGCTTCCGCATTCTGCTGCGCCATCATCGACAAATATCTTCATCAACTGTCTTGCCTGGTTGCTCGCAAGCTGATTGGCGACCTGTATGGTCTGCATTCGCCCTTGAACACCGATTCGGAGCAACCGAAAAATCGGACTTGCTCACTTACACCTTGCCTGCGCCAAGGCTCAAGCAACAAAAGTAAGCAGAAATACTATTTTTTGGCGTATTCCGCAGTGCACTGCAGTCAGGATTTAACGTCGGTAATATATAAGTAAAATATTATGATATGAATCAAAATACGTGACTTTTAATTATAGTAATACAGCGTAAAATGATGAAACTTATTCATGCATTGTGCATCAGGGTTCCACCGGGGATAAAACCAGAGTTACCCTGATGTTCCAATGTCATGGACCGCACCAGGATGGAGCGGCTTTAACTTCATCCATTTCATTGGAGTCTACCTGTCATGGAAAAAGGAATAACAAAGTTTGTAGCGGCCATATCTACACTGGTCATACTAGCGGCCTTCTGGGGGACCGGTGCGATCGAAGTAAAGAAGGGTAGCACGGGTGTGTCCGCAAAAAATACCAGATCTTTGGTCGACCATGATGGCCTCGCCAGGCGTTATGAAAACCGGGCCGAAAAACTACTGGAAATAGCAGCGGAACACGAGAAATGGCTCCAGTATTACGAGGACGAAAGCTACCTCTACGGGAGACACGGGCAGGATTCACAAGCGCATTCCATCGCCATGGTGCAAAAATACAAGCGGGCGGCAGAAAAAGCTACCGAATCTGCTTTTCACCACAGGATGGTGTCGCAACTTGCGAAACGCGATTATATTGCTTTGAGGACGTCACATTGATTTGGATTTCCACAGCAGTTCAGCGGTGAATCTGGCGAGAACTGGCTGAAACAGTACGACTTGATTTTGTGGCTCTGGCCGTAAATTAGCTGTTCGCATCTCATTGGAGATCTGAATGCCACTACATATTGAAACACCACTAATTGAATCACATTTGATCAGCCATAAAGTGGGTCAATCCATTTGGCTGAAAATGGAGTCCGCCCAGCCATCCGGTTCTTTCAAAACCCGAGGAATCGGCTATGCATGCGAAGAATATTTAAAACGGGGAGCAAAACGTTTTATCGCATCCTCAGGCGGTAATGCGGGACTTGCAGTTGCTTTTGCTGGACGCCGCCTTTCGGTACCTGTACTCATCGTGGTACCTGAGTCAGCTTCAAAGCGGGCGGTGAACCTGATGTGCTTGGAAAATGCGGAAGTTATAGTCCATGGGAAGTCCTTGGACGAAGCACACAGATTCGCGCTGTCACTCATGCAACCTGCCGATGCATATATACATCCCTTCGATGACCCACTGGTTTGGAGGGGTCATGCCAGTCTAATGGATGAAATATTTCGTGCTGGCCTAAAGCCTGACGCAATCGTTCTGTCAGTCGGCGGTGGCGGCCTCCTTTGCGGTGTTATAGAAGGTTTGATGCGGAATGGAGGGGCCGACGTGCCCATCATCGCTGTCGAAACTGAAGGTGCCGACTCCTATGGCAAATCGTTAAACGCGGGATTCCTTGTCGAACTTGCATGCATATCGAGTATTGCGACGACGTTAGGAGCACGCATTGTTTGTGAACAAGCATTGGCGTACTCTAAAAATCACCGTATCGAAAGCGTTGTGCTGCCGGACAAGTTGGCCATTTCCGCGTCTTTGCAGTTTTTGCAAGATCATGGAATTGTCGTTGAACCGGCCTGTGGCGTTGCACTCGCTGCGGTGTATGAAAAAGTTGCAGCGTTATCAGGGTATAAGACGGTATTGGTTATCGTATGCGGCGGCGTTGGTTCTACCGCTGAGGACCTGGCTGAGTTGGCACGTCTGGAATGTGACGTAGCAAAATGTTAAGTATTCAGTAAACCTCATTCCCAAGGAGCGAAAGGGAGAAAACGTATGGCAAGAGTTGCCGCGATGTATTAGCACTCCGGGCAATTACTCTATTTTTAGAGACTCTTTCTTAGGCGAAAGCCTGATTAGACCGTGTGTTGTTACAGCCCGGTTGCGGAGGCGCCGGCTACATGGTTCTGAATGGACCTGGCTGCCATCTGCCGGTGCAAGGTAGCGACTTGTATGCTGGCTTCCGCGCGTTTTTCGTAATCACGGATCAGTGCCGAAGTGTGCGACTGAAGGTCCTGAGCTTGCCGGCCATAGAGATAGCTTTTGTTCTCGTATTGTTCCAGCAACGCTTTTTGCTCTTCTACCTTTGCCTGCATCTGCACCGCGGTGTTCTCATAGTATTCTGCTATGGCCTCATGGTCGTTGCGAGTAACGGCATTCTCAGCGGCAGTGCGGATTTCCGGTATATCGATAGATTGGGTCGCAATGACCGATGGGCTTGCCGTGACCAGAACACCAACCATGGACAATGTTGCAAAGACATTTCCAAGTTTTGTTTTCATGGCTGCAAATCCAAAGTGAATGTATGTGATTACATCCTACCTCGGGCCGTACCCTGAGTATATTGGGGAAACTTTGATTTTTCAGTAAGGGTTTCCCTGAGGGGTCACCGCGGTACCTGGGGTTTACGGCACGTCAAGCCGCTGGCATGTTTATCCTGCTCGCAAACGGTCATTATGAAGAAGTTGCTATGAGAATGCGGGCTGCGCCAGTACTGGCCTCGTTTGTCTCATTTTCGCAAACAGCGCTTGTATCGAGCCGGAAGGACCGCCGGGTTTCACTAACAGTCAGAACGACGCATCGAGCAACACCCAGCAAGCGCAACGCCGTGCCGCTGCTGGATGGGACATTTCCTGGCGTGCTTTAAGTTCCGCTTCCTGAATCGACCCCGTTTTGAGCCGCACCATGACGCTTATCAAAGCCAGTCCCGCCAGCATCAGGGCATGGGGCTCCGGTTCGGGAACAACGGCAGTGTCATGGGATGATGCCCCGCAGCGTTGATGCCGCTAGCCTCGCTCCGATTACCCCCCGGCGTGCCAAGATCGGGCATGCCCATGCCCATCCCACCCGGACCCGTGAGAAAGACAGGTGGCGGGCCTATCCATCCCGCCACCTGTCCGGTATCGTTGATGGCGCTTGCATGCGTGTCCCCGAGGCTGGTTGCGGTCTCGGTGTTGGGGTCGATAGGGTATGAATGATCCTGTGCCGAAGCATGCGCCCCAAACCCCAGGCCAGTAGTCAACGCCGCGACCAGGACAAGCCAGCGCACGCTGCCGTTACCGATAATCGTCATGACTGCCGTCTCCAGTTATCGTCGATAAACCCACCCCGCTGCGCGAGATGTGGTGTTTCCAAGGCTAGACCTTGCTCAAAGAAAGTCAAGCAGGAATTCGGGATGATTGCCAGGGAGCATTGCCCGGATTGGAGGTGCCAGGATTTCTGTCTGCAATTCCGCTCACGTATGTCAGCAGGTCGAGCTCCATGGGCTACGATGGCCTTTGCTCCGGCCATCCGGTAACGATCCTTTTTGCGACGACTCGATGAGCAGCCTCGCCCGTGTCGCGCCACGCCGTTAACTCATTCAATTTGCGGCCTCGTCAATTCAGACGGGGCCGATACGAAGCGCTTTTTTCGCGAACGCGTAAACAGATCAATGACTAATCCATCCCAGGCAGGTTAGATTTTCGCGTCCGCTCAAACTCTCGCTTCTCGCTGTCACTGGCTACGCCAGCCGCCGGCGCGGTAAGCTTTGCCTTTCATGGCATCTGATCCGCAAGTTGCTTGCGACCACAACGCGCTTGAACCCGAATCCCTGACGGCACAGACCGAAACACCCTCCAAGCATCCCCCCACACGCGCCTCCCAATCTCTGCGAGTGAAACTTGTGGGGGATAAACATTCATGCAGGGCTGGAATCGCTTCTGCATGTGCCCGCCTTTCCACCCCTTGCCCGTGAGGGTAAGGGCACTTCCCACTCCCGTCGCCCCAGGGCGAGGCGAGAACGAGCGAGAGGATCAGTTTTTTTTCGAATCTCCGCTCCTGAACTTTCACTTTATGGGAGATTGCCATGTACTGTATGCCACCTCTATTTACACTTGGAAAAGTTGTAGCCACAAGCACCGTAATGGATTTATTGCCCGGAATGTACCGGATTCAGTGTTTACACTGACACACGCGGGATGACAGGAAATGCGTATGC
>CAJDTQ010000016.1_pt1 | contig 21448 bp, 16 predicted proteins | sample 7389881 | NCBI WGS metagenome assembly CAJDTQ01 (sample SAMEA7055658, study PRJEB34461) | soil metagenome | biome: terrestrial ecosystem; feature: Peninsula; material: soil | place: Antarctica | collected 2016
TTATTCTTCAGCTATGACCGTCCACAAGATAAATTTCTACCTTGGAACCCTAAGGCTGACGCCCAAGCATCAGCGATTATTCAGCTACATGGACGAGTTAGCCGCGCTGCAGCATGCATTCTCTAAAACCGTTCCGCACCAACTGGCTCAACACTGCGCGCTAGGCGGATTCTTTGAAGGAAACCTGACGATATGTGCAGGTAACGGTGCAATCGCGGCAAAACTAAGACAGACGTTGCCGTCATTATTATTAAAATTTCAAGCGATGGGCTATGAGGTTACTGCAATTCGACTTGCTGTGCAAGCAAATTACCTCAATAATCGTAGGGGTGATTTATCCGGTAGAAAAATGCGGATAGGCCGAGCCGGCATGGAAAGATTGGGTGCGTTAGCCTCAGGATTGCCACCATCACCGCTAAAAGCTGCAGTCGAATCGCTGTTGGAAAAACAGAGAATGGAAGGTGAGAACTACGGCCATGACCCGGATATCATCTAAAATCGCCTGCTCGCAGCGATGGTTGGCGACAACGACGGATTCCTGGATGGCGATGGAAACGTATAACGCATGCGCTTCAGGAGATAGCGTGCCTTAAGATAAACTCAATATCTGCGGACAAACTATGACAAGCTTTCCACGGAACGCAGAGAACTGCTCATTCTTCCATCTTATCGAGTCAAACTCCGCTGGCGACAGCTATCGAGAACCGGCTTAAGCCTCCATGAGGCTCATCCTGGTGAACGCGTATTTGACTTTTTCATGCGCAACGCTTAATCCGCTTGCTTCCTCAGAAACGCAGGAATATCAAGAACGTCGACTCCCGATTGTTTCATAGCCTCAATGGTCGCATCACGCCGCCTATTGGTACGTAACGCGGCCGGAGCATCCAGATCCTTCCAGTTCATACCGTCCGCCACCAGGGTGTTGTCTGTCCCGGTGCGCGTGTGGATCACGCTTAGCGGCTTGGGTTGCATGCGGTTAACGACGCCGCCCAGTCCTGTGGCAACCATGGTAACTCGGAGATTTTCCTCCATATTTTCGTCGATGACAGTGCCGACTATCACGGTGGCGTCTTCCGCGGTAAAGTCTTTGATCGTATTCATCACTTCATGAACTTCGCGCATCTTCATTGCTGAGCTCGCGGTAATGTTTACCAATACTCCCCGCGCACCGGAAAGATCCACATCTTCCAGCAGTGGACTGGCGACAGCCTGCTCCGCCGCTGCGCGCGCACGATCTGCCCCTGAAGCAAATGCCGAACCCATCATGGCCATGCCCATTTCCGACATCACTGTTTTTACGTCGGCGAAATCGACATTGACAAGGCCCGGGCAATTAATAACTTCCGCGATGCCGGCAACGGCGCCATACAGTACGTTGTTGGCAGCCTTGAATGCATCGAGCATGCTCACGTCTTCGCCTAGAACCAGCATCAGCTTATCGTTGGGAATTACGATCAGCGAATCGACATATTGCGTCAACGCTTCCATTCCCGCCTGAGCCGCTTTTAATCGCCTGCCCTCGAACGAAAAGGGCTTGGTCACCACAGCTACGGTAAGAATCCCCATTTCCTTGGCCACTTGCGCCACTACCGGCGCAGCGCCGGTCCCGGTGCCGCCGCCCATTCCGGCGGTGATGAACAACATGTCCGCGCCTTCAATCAATTCGGCGATCCGGTCGCGGTCTTCCAACGCCGCGTTACGTCCGATTTCAGGATCTGCCCCGGCGCCCAACCCCTTTGTGATTGCGGATCCCATTTGCAGCAGAGTACGTGCCTGATTACGCTTCAATGCCTGGGCATCGGTGTTGGCGCAAATGAATTCGACGCCTTGCACGCCGTTCAGGATCATGTGATCCACCGCGTTACCCCCGCAACCGCCCACGCCTATGACCTTGATGACCGCTTCCTGTGTTTCTGTATCCATGATTTCGAACATAATGCTCTCCTTTATGAATTGTATTAACTGAACAGTATTTGTTATTTAAGTCTTAAGTCTTTCCGCTTTTGAACGCTGCTGCCAGCCGCCCCTTTCGCTGTCGAAAAGGGACCTCCCTCTTATTTTCGGGGCCTTCGGACAGGAGCCCCTCAAAAATTGACTTGAAACCAACTTTTCATCCTTTCCAGAATTCGCTTGAACGAGTTGCCCTGCAACCGGGTGTGCTGGTGTCGCTGGAGCTGTTCCATGCCAGCCAGTATCAAACCAATGCCTGTAGAGCACCGGGGCGTAAGCACCACTTCTTCCAGGCTGCCGTGATAGTGGGGAAGGCCTAGCCGTACAGGCATATGGAATATCTCTTCGCCGAGCTCCACCATACCTTGCAGAGAGCTGCTGCCGCCGGTGATGACGATCCCCGAAGACAGCAGCTCCTCGAAGCCACTGCGACGCAGTTCGGCCTGCACCAGAGAATAGAGCTCTTCCACACGGGGCTCGATGACCTCCGCCAGTGTTTGTCTTGAAAGCTGGCGTGTTCCACGGTCGCCTACGCCCGCCACTTCCACCATTTCGTGCGGGTCAGCCATACCGCGCAAGGCACAACCGTAGCGGCACTTGATGTCTTCCGCATCCTTGGTGGGGGTGCGGAGCGCCATAGCGATATCATTTGTGATCTGGTCTCCGGCAATTGGAATCACCGCAGTATGGCGAATGGCGCCATGCGTGAATACCGCAAGGTCGGTTGTCCCGCCGCCAATATCCACCAGGCAGACGCCCAGATCTTTTTCGTCTTCCGACAGCACCGCCATGGCCGAGGCCAGCGGTTGCAGCACCAGGTCACGTACCTCGAGCCCGCAGCGCCGCACGCACTTCATGATATTCTGAGCCGCGGATACCGCACCGGTCACGATATGCACTCTCACTTCCAACCGTACACCGCTCATGCCGATGGGCTCGCGCACGTCCTCCTGGCCATCTATGATGAACTCCTGGTTGAGCACATGAAGAACTTGCTGGTCGTTAAGGATATTCACAGCCTTGGCGGTTTCCATTACACGTTCCACATCCAGTCGCGACACTTCCTTATCCTTGATGGCCACCATCCCGTGCGAATTGAAACTTTTGATATGGCTTCCGGCAATGCCGGTATAAACCTCCCGAATCCTGCAGTCGGCCATCAGCTCGGCTTCTTCCAATGCCCTCTGAATCGCGTTGACGGTGGTCTCGATGTTCACTACGACCCCTTTTTTCAAACCGCGGGAGGGATGGCTGCCCATACCGATAACTTCATACCCGCCTTCGGGTTTCACCTCCGCGACAATAGCCACGATTTTCGATGTACCGATATCGAGTCCCACGATCAGATTTTTTGTTTCATTGCTTCTATTCATCTATCTTACAAGCCCTAAATCTGCCGGTATTTCCATCAAGTCCATTTTTCTTCACAATCGCACCACGTGCTTAACGGACAGCAAAGCCGCTCGGATAACGCAGGTCGACGTAAGTCAATCGCCGGTTTAATTGCATGATGCTGCTGTCATGCACCTGCACGTAACGCTCCAACCGCAGACCCATCTGCTCGCGCCCGAGTTCCAGAATGGTCCCGTTGTCCAGGTGGACCCGCCAGGCACGACGGTCGGAAAGGTTCATCCGTGCGATATTCTGCTGCAGCGGTCGCAGCATTTTTTTAAACCCTGCGTACTGCCTCGCCATTTCGCTTGCGCTTGCCTCCGGGCCTTCAAATTCAGGTAATGCTTCATCGGACGCTGCATTGAATATTTCTCCCTGAAAATTGACCAGTGCGTCGCCACCCCAACGCGCCAGGGCCACATGTTCCTCTAGCGTTACTTCAAGACCTTGCGGCCATATACGTCGCACACTGGCGCTTCGGACCCAAGGCAGCTCGACGAAAATTTTACGGGTCGCTTCAAGATCAACTGTAAAAAAATTTCCCGCGACAGCGCTGCGGACTGCTCCATCGATCTGTTCTCGTGTCACGTGCTTCAGGCCGCCGTTACTGTCGCCAAGACTCACCTCCTTCAACGGAAACAAAGACGAATTGATCATCAACTGGGTGATCGGATAACCCACAATCAGCGCCGCCAGCGCAAACAGCCAGTTCGCCAGCGACGCGAGCGCTTGATGGTTATCCCACATGGGCCAGTGCCAGTATCCGCAACACCAGATCGTCAAATGAAATTCCAGCCGCTTCCGCTGCCATGGGAACCAGGCTGTGTGCGGTCATCCCCGGCGATGTATTGGTTTCAAGAAAATATAGCTGGTGCGAGGCGTCCAGAATCGCGTCTACCCTTCCCCATCCCTCGCAACCCAGAATCGTGTGCGCATGCAATGCTTGTGCCTGAATCGCTTGCTCCTCAGCAGCGGATAAGCCGCTTGGGCAAAAATACCGGGTAGCATCAGAGACATATTTGGCCTCATAATCGTATAAGCCGTCTTTCGCCTGGATGCGGACCAAGGGTAACGTCATCTCTCCGAGGATAGCGATGGTAAGCTCCATGCCTTCGATAAATTGTTCCGCCAGCACAGTAGTATCGTGCTCCGCCGCCAGCTTCAGTGCTGCCGGCAGGTCTGCTGCCCTCATCACCTTGCTCAAACCGAGGGTCGACCCTTCCCGCGACGGCTTGACAATCAGCGGCAGCCCAAGCTCTCTGGAAACCAGATCAAAATCTGTTTGCTCATTGAGCACGGCGTAGTGGGGCGTATTGATCCCAGCAGCCTGCCAAAGCAATTTTGTGCGCCATTTATCCATCGCCAACGCGCTCGCCAGCACACCGCTACCGGTATAAGGCAATCCCATCAGCTCCAGCGCACCTTGCACGGTACCATCTTCACCATAGCGCCCATGCAGGGCAATATGGACCCGGTTGAATCCCTGTTGCAGTAGCGCCTCCATCGGCTGTTCAGACGGATCGAACGGATGTGCATTAACACCTTGACGTCGTAGCGCATCCAGCACGGCTTTACCGCTCTGAAGCGAAATCTCGCGTTCAGCGGAACGGCCGCCCAGAAGAACAGCAACTTTTCCAAAATCATGGTTACTCACCATCTTGATCTTCCTCGACAGAATAATGAGTTGCGGAATCGGAGATCCCGCTGTGTTCGCTCAAAGCACCGATAATTCGTACTTCTTGCAACAGCTCGACGCCAGTCTGCTCCTTTACCGTTTTGCGTACCCTCCCTATCACCGCTTCGATATCCGACGCTACGGCAGTGCCCGTATTTACGATGAAGTTTGCGTGTACCGACGAAACCATCGCGCCCCCAATACGAAAACCTTTCAGCCCGCAGGAATCGATTAGCCGCGCGGCCCAGTCGCCCGGCGGATTACGGAACACCGAACCGGCAGTGGGCAGATTCAAAGGCTGGCTGTTGATACGTCTTGTCAGCAATTCCTTGATCTTTTGCCGCGACACTGCCTCTTTCTCTTCCGGCAATTGGAACCAGCCGCCCGCGAACCATTCCTCACTCGGGAAATTCCCCGATTCGCGCTTTCCCTGCTCCCCATCGCGGGCATCAGGCTTCAAGGCAACATGCCGATAACTGATCTCGTAGTCTCCAGGCAGCCGTGTTTGCAATTGCCCGGCACGGCCCAGTGTTTGAACCTTGAATACGATTTCCCAGGTCTCGGCGCCGTAGCACCCCGCATTCATTGCCAGCGCCCCGCCGACGGTACCGGGTATACCGGCTAAAAACTCTGCCCCGGCCAAACCGTGCAAGGCTGCAAACCGTGCTACTTTTGCGCAGGCCACGCCCGCTCCGGTGTAAATAAGTGCGTCACCCCTGCCCCTCTTCTCCAACCGCAGGTCGTTAAGCCGGGCATGCAGCACTACAACGGTTCCCCGCACACCTCCATCTCGTACCAGAAGATTGCTGCCGAGCCCTATCACATACACTGGCTCATCCTGGGGCACGCCTTGCAAGAACCGCGCGAGATCCGCCAGATCTGCCGGAAGGTACACACGTTCCGCCACGCCCCCGACACGCCAGGAAGTATATTTTTTCATCGGCTGATTCAAGCGTATCTCGCCGCGAAGCGCACTTGAGCCATGGTTTAAATTAATTTCCGATATATCCATTTGTGAAACCCGCGCATATTCATGTGAGACGAAAAATGACCCGATTCTTATCCTTCTCCTTCCACCGCCAAGTCGACCTCCTGCCCGGCCGTCCATTGGCTCTTTGCAAGATCGGGGGCCACTCTGCCCACCGATCCCGCCCCCATCACGAGGATCACGTCATTGTCCTGCACCACGCTATGAATGGCGGCAGGCAGTTCGTCCACGGTCTCGATAAAAATCGGTTCCACCTTGCCCAGAACCCTCAACGCGCGCGTAAGCGACTTGCTATCTGCCGCTATGAGGGCGGCTTCGCCTGCGGGATAGACTTCTGTCAACAGCAGCACGTCGACGGTTGATAACACTTTAACGAAATCCTCGAACAGATCACGCGTGCGCGTATAGCGGTGCGGCTGAAATGCCAGCACCAGCCTGCGGCCAGGAAATGCGCCGCGCGCAGCCGCAATGGTGGCCGCCATCTCGACCGGATGATGACCATAGTCGTCGACGAGCGTAAAGCTGCCGGTTCCCGCGCCACCATCGCTGGCCAACTCGATCTCGCCATAACGTTGAAAACGCCGGTCTACGCCCCTGAAGCCTGCCAATGCCCCGATTATGGCGGCGTCGGGCAAACCCACTTCATTGCATACTGCAATTGCTGCGAGCGCGTTCTGTACGTTATGCAACCCTGGGAGATTTAGCATGCACTTGAGTTTGCGCGTCTTGCCGTTTGTTCCCACCAACGCGGTAAAATGCATCCGCCCTTCGCTATGGCAAATATCGGTTGCACGAACTTGGGCGTTATCCGATAAGCCGTAAGTTGTAATCGGCTTGGTAATGGCAGCCATGATTTCGCGCACGCTTGCGTCATCCACGCACAATACCGCCATACCGTAAAAAGGCAGGTGTTCGATAAACTCCACGAATGCCTGCTTGAGCTTGTTGAAATCGTGACCGTAAGTCTCCATGTGATCGACATCTATATTTGTCACTACCGCCAGCACAGGCTGCAAATAAAGAAAGGAGGCATCGGATTCGTCGGCCTCGACCACGATGAATTCACCGCGGCCCAATTTGGCGTGGGACCCTGCCGCTTCCAGCCTGCCGCCAATCACGAACGTCGGGTCCATGCCCGCTTCGGCGAAAATGCTGGCAATCAGGCTGGTGGTAGTGGTCTTGCCATGGGTGCCCGCAATCGCGATCCCTTGACGTAATCGCAGCAATTCCGCGAGCATGATGGCACGGGGAACCACCGGCACGTTACTTTCCCGCGCTGCCAGCACTTCGGGGTTGTCTGCCGTTATTGCCGTCGAAGTCACCACCGCATCAGCGGATGCCACATGACTTCTCGCATGGCCAACATGAACGACCGCACCCAGTTTTTTCAGGCGCCGAGTGGTTGCGCTGGCGGACAAATCCGAGCCGCTCACCTGATATCCCAGATTTAGCAACACTTCAGCGATTCCGCTCATACCCGAGCCGCCGATACCGACGAAATGGACACGCTTTACCTTATGCCTCATGATGTAAGAACGCTGGTTTTATTCATTTCCTGATGCTTTCATTTTTGTGCCTTTATCATCCCCATGCATGCCTCTGCCACTAATCTGGTCGCATCTGGGTTTGCCAGTTCACGGGCTTTCATTGCCATTTCCATAAGTTTTTCGCGGGTGAATCCCATCAATAATTCGGCCAAGCCCTGCGGCGTCAAATCATCTTGCGGCAGCAATACCGCCGCATTTTTGTCACTCAGAAATTTCGCATTGCTTGTCTGATGATCGTCCACCGCAAAAGGAAACGGCACCAGAATGCTCGCAACGCCCGCCGCACTCAATTCAGCGATAGTAAGCGCTCCGGCACGACAGATCACCAGGTCACTATCGGCGTAGCGGACCGCCATATCGTCAATGAATGTGACCAGCTCGCCTTCCACTTCCGCTTCGGCATAGTTTTTTTTCAGCGCCTCCAGATGCCTTGCACCTGCCTGGTGCGTTACCAGTGGACGCAGCTTCCCGGGAATTTGCTTCAACGCCTGCGGCACGGCACTATTCAACGCTTGTGCACCCAGGCTGCCTCCAATGACCAATAACTTCATCGGTCCGTCGCGCCTGGCGTATCTTTTTTCCGGCGTTTCCAACTGGCAAATTTCTTTGCGAACGGGGTTGCCAAAAAATACAACTTTTTTGCTTCTTTTGATCGCGTCCGGAAAACCCAGCAACACCTTGTCAGCAAGTTTCGCCAGTATTCTGTTGGCGAGACCGGGGATGGAATTCTGTTCGTGTATCAACAGTGGCTTATCCAACAATGAGGCCATCATGCCACCGGGAAAAGCCGGATAGCCGCCCATGCCCAACACCACGTCCGGGCGCACCCGAAGTATCACTTTGGCGCTCTGCCAAAGTGCGACTATCAGGCGCAGCGGTAACATCAGCCAGGTTCGGACCTTTTTTCCGCGCAAACCCGAAAAACGGATAATTTCCAGGTGGTATCCTTGCCTCGACGCCAACGTGGTTTCCATACCGCCTTCGGTTCCCAGCCACACAACACGCCATCCCGCGGTCTTCATATGCTCCGCGACCGCCAACCCTGGAAACACATGTCCTCCTGTCCCGCCGGCCATAATGAGAATGGTATGGATCAATTGAGCTCTCGTTATCGGAAATCGCTCCACAAGCCCATGCCGGTCTCATGCAACAATTTTTCAAGTTTACAATTCGGGTGTTCATTCTTTTTCATGTTGCATTCATACCGTATAGCCCTTCATCAACTGCCGATTTTCCCAGTCCACCCGCAGCAGAACCGCCAGCGTAATACAACTGGCAACAACACTGCTGCCGCCAAAACTCATTAAGGGCAGCGTTAATCCCTTGGTCGGCAGCACACCCATGTTCACCCCCATATTGATGAATGCCTGCACGCCCAGCCATACGCCGATACCTTGTGCCACCAGAGCCGAAAAGTGCCGCTCTCTCATCGCTGCCTGACGGCCGATAATGAACGCGCGTAATATCAGCCACGAAAACAGTACCACTACCGTCACGACACCGATAAAGCCAAGCTCCTCCGCGATCACGGCGAGCAAAAAATCAGTATGGGCTTCAGGCAGGTAAAAAAGTTTCTCGACGCTGCCACCCAGGCCGACACCCATCCATTCGCCCCGTCCGAACGCAATCAGGGCATGGCTCAACTGATACCCTTTTCCGTAAGGATCGTCCCAGGGGTCCATGAATCCAAAGAAACGCTGCATGCGATAAGGCTCGATCCAGATGAGCGCCAACAAGGCGGCAATCAGAACACCAAACAAGCCGGTGAACAGCTTCAGGTTTATTCCTCCCAGGAACAATATTGCCATCATGATGGCGGTAATAACGACGAACGAGCCGAAATCAGGCTCAAGCAGCAGCAGCACGCCCACAATGAGCATCACGATCAGCATGGGCAGGAAACCTTTACGAAAATTCCCGAGGTAAACCGCCTTGCGAACGGTATAGTTGGCGACATAAAACACCATGAACAGCTTCATGAACTCTGACGGTTGAAAATTCACGACCACGAGCGATATCCACCGCCGACTGCCATTGACTTCGTGACCTATGCCGGGAATCAGCACCAGCAGCAGCAGTGTTGCGCCAAGCAGAAACAGATGGAACGAGTATTTCTGCCACATTTGCATCGGCACCTGAAATGTGATCAAACCCGCCAGCAGACCCACTATCAGATATGCACCATGCCGAACCAGAAAATAGGCCGGATAGCCACCGGTGCCCCGCCCTGCCTCGGCGATGGATATGGAGGCTGAATAAACCATCACCAACCCCAGGCCCAGCAATAATATGCCCGACCAGATCACAGACTGATCAAAATGGGGTAGCGCTTCCTGATTCCCGATATGGCTCCGATAGATCATCAGTGAGTGATGTGATTATTGACGACTGCGGTTTTTGTCTGTATTCGTCTCACCGCCGCAATGAATGCCTCGGCGCGATGCACATAATTCTTGAACATATCGAAGCTGGCGCATGCAGGCGACATCAATACAGCATCGCCTTCCCGCGCCAGCCAAAAACTTTTTTGCACTGCCTCTTCCATTGTTGAAGCATGATGCAACGGCACGCCGCAATGGTTTATAGCGCACGCGATTTCGCCTGCATCCCGTCCAATCAGAACCACAGCCCGCGCGTGTTCCGCTATCGGTTTTGCCAAAGGCACAAAATCCTGCCCTTTGCCAACGCCGCCTGCTATCAAAACTACGCTTCGCGTCATGCTCATCAACGCTGCGACCGTCGCGCCGACATTGGTACCCTTCGAGTCATCGTAGAAAGTGATACCACCATAGGTTCCAACGTTCTCCATTCGATGCGGTAATCCTCGAAATTCACGCAAGGCCTGCAGCAATGGCTCAAACGGCAACGCGACGGCACGGCATAGCGCCAAGGCAGCCAGCGCGTTCGCTGCATTGTGCAGGCCGCTGACACCAAGGTCGCTGGTCTTCATCAAGCGCGTGGTTCCCTGCACCATCCACGTGTTTCCGTCTTCACTCAACAGGCCAAAATCGCTGTGGCCGGCGGGTAAAGCCAGGCCGAAGGTAAACTGCTTTCGCCCTCTCAGCGCCATCTCATGCACGATGGAATCGTCACGATTCAATATTTGCGCACCTCCGGCATCGCCGACACCACTGGCAGAATCCAGAAATATTTTCGCCTTTGCGGCGGCGTATTCCCGCATTCCATCGTACCGATCAAGATGATCTTCACTTAAATTCAGCACGGTAGCCGCATCAGAACCGAGGTTTTGCATGGTTTCCAGCTGAAAACTGGAAACCTCCAATATCCATGCTTGAGGCAGTCGTCCTGAATCTATCCGCCGCATCAGTGCATCAAGCACAGCAGGGCCAATATTTCCCGCCACCTCGACATCCCACCCGGCTTTTTTTACCATTGCCCCTACCATGGCCGCTACCGTTGTCTTGCCATTTGAACCGGTAATAGCCACTATCGTTGGCTTTAAAGCGCTTAGCGATCTGATTGCCAGCGCAAAAAGTTCCATGTCTCCCATTACCGGCACACCGTCCTTCATTGCCTGCCGCACAAGCTTCTCCGCCAGCGACACACCAGGGCTGATAGCAATCAGGTCGATATCGGCAAACGCCTCGGCTGCAAACATCCCGGTAAACATAAGGGCATGAGGCAGAGCCTGTTTTAAATCTTTCGTACAAGGCGGAACGGTACGACTGTCAGCCACGCGGACGTTTGCGCCCATGCGCGACAGCCACTTGGCCATGGAGAGCCCCGTCTCGCCCATTCCAAGTACCAGTACTGTTTTATTTCTAAAATTCATAGCTTATGAGTCATCTCAACTTCAGCGTGGACAAGCCGATCAACACCAGCATCATGGTGATAATCCAGAACCGAACCACTACCTGATTTTCTTTCCAGCCCTTCAGTTCGTAGTGATGATGCAGCGGCGCCATACGAAAAATGCGTTTCCCGACCAGCTTGAACGAGGCCACCTGCAACATCACTGACAAGGTTTCCACCACAAATATGCCACCCATGATGAGCAGCACGATCTCCTGTCGTACTATCACGGTCACGATCCCGAGAGCGGCGCCGAGGGCAAGTGCCCCGACATCCCCCATGAATACTTCGGCCGGATAGGCATTGAACCAGAGAAAGGCGAGCCCGGCACCTGCCAGCGCACCACAGAAAACAGCCAGTTCGCCTGCATGGGGGATATGAGGAATACCGAGATATTTCGCAAATACCGCATGCCCCGCTACATAGGCAAAAATCGCCAGGGCGCTGCTGATCATGACGGTAGGCATGATGGCGAGACCGTCAAGACCGTCAGTCAGGTTCACGGCGTTGCTCGTACCCACTATGACGAAATAGGCAAGCGCGACAAAGCCGGCGACACCTAGCGGTATCGCCACTTGCTTGAAAAATGGGACGATCATGGTCGTCTGCGCAGGCAGTTCGGCCGTTAACGCAAGATACAGCGCCACCAGGATCGCTATTGTCGATTGCCAGAAAAATTTGGTCCTGGCGGTGAGACCTTTCGGATTGCGATATACCACTTTGCGATAATCATCTATCCAGCCGATGATGCCGAAACCCAGTGTGGTGATGAGCACCACCCATACATAGCGATTGCTGAGATCCGCCCACAATAACGTCGAAACGGCAATGGATACGAGTATCAAGGCGCCGCCCATCGTGGGTGTGCCCGCTTTGACAAGATGGGTTTGGGGCCCATCACTGCGTACGGATTGCCCGATTTTGTAAGCGGTAAGCTTACGTATCATGGCCGGCCCTACCATGAATGAGATCGCAAGAGAGGTAAGCGCCGCGAGAACCGTACGCAATGTGATGTAGTGGAATACGTTGAATGCACGGATGTCCTTCGCAAGCCATTGAGCGAGTTCTAGCAGCATCGCGCCCGCCGCAAAAGAATATTGTTCGAAACTCGTGGAAAGACCAACAAGACCAGCTTACTCATGATTCCAACATAATCATGATTTATGACTCATACGTCATGAGTCATAACTCGACACTCTTGACCACACGCTCCATTTGCATGAAGCGCGACCCCTTTATCAGCAGTGTGGCGCCAGGCTTCAGCAGACTCTCTACCTCAGCCAGTAATTCCTCTATTTTCTTAAAATGCCGGCCGCCGGGGCCAAATTTATTTGCGGCATGGACGCTCAACTCGCCCAGAGCCCATAATTTATCAATCCCGGCCATTCTTGCCTCTGTACCAATGCGTTCATGGAAATCCCTTGCGCTGCCGCCGAGTTCACCCATGTCACCCAAAACCAGTATCTTTGTCCCGGCGGCTTTTGCAAGCACTGCCAAAGCGGCCCGTACCGATTCGGGGTTGGCATTATAACTATCGTCTATCAAAGTTGCCTCGTGCCGGCCGTGTTTTTTCTGCATACGTCCCTTCACGCCGGGAAATCCACTTAATCCGGACGCTATTGCTTCCGTTCCAACACCCATGGCTACCGCAACCGCTGCTGCCGCAAGCGCATTTCGAACGTTATGCTCGCCTGGAACCTGTAATTGCACCTCTTTGACCCCACCAGGCAAGACCAACACCAAGCTGCTGCCGAAAAGATCAGGTTGATAGCGCGCGCTCACTTCTGGCTTGCCTGCTAGGCCGAAATCGATGACTCTTCTATTGCCGGCGAGTTCGCGCCAGAGCGGAGCGTTTGGATCATCGGCGTTGATGACAGCTATTCCGTCTTGATCAAGTCCCTCGAAAATTTCGCCCTTGGCCCGCGCCACTGCTTCCAGCGAACCCAACCCCTCGACATGCGCTGCCCCTGCATTCGTGATCAGCGCGACGGTGGGCTTTACCAGGCCGGTCAAATATGAGATCTCGCCGAAATGATTCATTCCCATCTCGATCACCGCGTAGTCATGCCGCTCGCACATCCGCAAGAGCATCAGGGGCACGCCGATATCATTATTGAGATTACCCTCCGTCGCCAGCACCGTATCCGGATCATGTATTTGCCCGTCGCGCCCCGCCGCCCGTCGTAGAATCGATGCGATCATTTCCTTTACCGTGGTCTTGCCGTTGCTGCCGGTGACCGCAACCATCGGTATTTTGAAATGCCCACGCCAGTATGCCGCGAGTTGCCGTAATGCCAGACGGGTATCTTCCACCAGTATCAGAGGAATTCCAGCCTTCCGCGCTTCGGCCTCAAACTCCCGATCGATCATTGCCGCCACAGCACCTTTATCCTTCACCGCGGCAATAAAATTGTGGCCATTAAAATTTTGCCCTATCAGCGCGACAAACAAGTCACCGCGACCTACTGTACGGCTATCAATGCTGACTCCGGTAAAGCAGGCGTCGCCGCCAGACTGCTTGCCGTTCAGAGCGCTGGCTGCGTCATGCACGGTCATCATATCTGGACCCGCGCCTTTTCCATCAGCACTTGTTTAGCGACCTCGACATCGTTGAATGGAAACTTTTGCCCACCTATTTCCTGGTAGGCTTCGTGCCCTTTCCCCGCGATTAATACGACGTCACCGCTTTTCGTATAATGAATCGCCCCGAAAATAGCCTTCGCCCTATCCTTTTCAATGCGATGATTGACGCCTGCACCCGCCACAATCTCGCTGATGATCACGTCAGGGTCTTCCTGCCGTGAATTGTCACTTGTGATGATGACTTCGTCAGCCAGCCGTGTCGTCACTTCGCCCAGTAGAGACCGCTTCCCACGGTCGCGATCGCCACCACAGCCAAACACGCAGATCAATTTTGGGTTTCGGGCTTCTGATTCGACTTTTTCCATAGCGTCAGGCGTATGGGCGTAATCCACGAAAACGAGGGGTTGATCACCTCCACCTAATTGCTGCATTCTCCCCGCGACAGGGCGGATTTCCCGCAAGGCCCGCGCTGCGTCGATCAACCTGATGCCGCTGGCCAGCAGAGTCGCGAGCACCCCCAATAAATTCGATGCATTGAAACGTCCTGTCACTTCAGTTTCAAGTTCCAGATGTTCGCTTTCAAATTCAATATCAAATTTCAATCCGCGAGCGCCTGCCTTGAGATTGTATCCTCGCAATATCCTGAATTTCATCGTGTCTCGAGTTTGAGTTGCTGCTTCCGTGAACCCATACCCTATTATTTGCACGTCCGTTTCCAGAAGGTGATTTGACAAGCCAACCCCAAACGCATCATCCAGATTAAGTACGGCATACCTGAGTCCGGGCCAGCGGAATAACCTTGCCTTGGCGGCAGCATACGCTTCCATGCTGCCGTGGTAATCGAGATGGTCGCGCGACAGATTCGTGAATAAAGCCACTGAGAATGTCGAACCGTTGATGCGCTCTTGCATAATCCCGTGCGACGACACCTCCATTGCCAGGCAACAGACGCCATGTCGCAATAGATCCGCCATTTTTTCCTGCAAAAACACCGCGTCCGGTGTGGTGTTGGCGGTAGGCTCCAGCGCTTCACAAAAACCGGTACCCAGGGTGCCGATAACCGCGGTTTTCTTACCCAGCGCGGTCAGGGCCTGGGCAATCCAATGGCTGCAGGAAGTCTTGCCATTTGTTCCCGTAATACCGATGAGCCACAATTTTTGTGACGGGTGACCATATACGTAATCGGCAATGATGCCTGCCTTGGCTCGCAACCCTGCGATCGGCAAATTCGGCGCTTTCCACACTGGATCCCATACAAGACCTTCGGGTTCCCACAATACCGCATTGGCTCCCGCTGCGATGGCCTGGTGAATGAAGTTTCGGCCGTCGCTTCTTTCTCCGGCGTAGGCCAGGAATGTATCTCCCTGCTTTACTACGCGACTATCTGTGGCAAGACTGCTGATTTTGACGTTCAAGCCATCGAAAATACGGAAATCAAAAAGCATGGGCGATCTTTCAGAAAACTTGTTGCCTCCAGCGTCAGGACTTGAAGTCATACATCACCATTCAATCCTGATGCTGCGGTGAGAGACATTACCTTATCCGCGGGCGCATCATGCGGTACATTCAGCATGCGCAGCGTGCCGTCCATGAGTCGGCTGAACACGGGTGCCGCTACTACGCCGCCGAAATATTTTCCGGCGGACGGCTCGTCCAGCATTACCGCGATAACGAACCGGGGACTGGAAGCCGGCGCATAACCCACGAACGTCGACAGGTAACGGTTTTTTGCATAACCCTTACCTTCCAATTTATGCGCGGTACCGGTTTTCCCCGCCACCCGATAGCCGCTGACCTGAGCTTGAGGCGCCGTGCCCCCCGGTTGTGCCACCATCTCCAGCATACGGCTCACAGCCGAAGCGGTTTCGCGCGATATGACGCGTTTGCCCGGCAAGGGTGATTCAAGCCTCAATAACGAAATCGGCTTCAACTCTCCCTCTGCGGAGAACAATGTATAAGCGCGTGCAAGTTGCAGCAGGCTCACCGCGATGCCGTGCCCGTATGACATCGTCGCCTGCTCGATGGGGCGCCATGTATGGTAGGGGCGTAGCTTACCGCCGGCTTCTCCGGGGAACCCCGAGCCCGTTGACGTACCAAACCCCGCATCGTTCAACATTCCCCACATCGTTTGTGGCGGCAGCGACAGGGCAATCTTTGCGGAACCGACATTACTGGACTTCTGAATCACTTGCGTGACTGTCAACGCGTCCTCTTTATGCGAATCACGTATTGTTGCCTTCCCTATGGAAAACGTACCGGGCGCTGTTTCAAAAATGGTATCGGGCTTGATTCCGCCTGCCTCCAGCGCTGCCGCGATGGTGAACGGCTTCAGTGTCGAACCGGGCTCGAAGACGTCGGTAAAGGCTCTATTACGGGCACGCCAACCGTTCAGGCTTGTCCGGTTGTTGGGGTTATACGCCGGCAGGTTGACCAGCGCCAGCACCTCGCCCGTCTGCGCATCCAGCACTACGACCCCCCCTGCCTTGGCTTTATGCGTTTCCATTGCCTGCTTCAATTCACGATAAGCGAAATACTGGATTTTGCTGTCTATTGACAGGGCAATATCCTGTCCCGACCTGGGTACCCGGATACTTTTCACATCCTCGACGACCCGTCCCTTTCGATCCTTGATCACGCGGCGGCTTCCAGGTTTGCCTGCAAGCTCTTCCTGCCACGCCAGTTCCAATCCCTCCTGCCCCTTGTCATCCACGTCAGTGAACCCGAGCACATGAGCGGTCAACTCGCCCGTTGGGTAATATCGCCGGTACTCACGTTTTAGAAATATGCCGGGCATGTCAAGTTCGACTATCCTGGCAGCGACCTCGGGTGACAGGTGACGTTTCAAATATACGAAATCGCGCTGTGGCCCATCGATGCGGCGGCGGATTTCCTTGACATCCACATCAATCAGGTTAGCCAGTTTTCCCAGTTGCTCGGGTGTGGCGTGCACGTCCTGTGGACTCGACCATACCGATTCAACCGGCGTACTGATCGCGAGCGGTTTGCCATGCCGATCCGTAATCATGCCGCGGTGTGCGCTCATTTCGAGTACGCGTCCATAGCGTGATTCGCCTTTCTGTTGCAGGAATCCGTTGTTCATTCCCTGCAGATATGCAGCACGCCCCGCCAATGCCGCCAACCCCAGCAGCAGCAAGGCAAGCAGCAGGCGCGAGCGCCACGCTGGCAAGACGAGATATATTGTATGTTTAATCTTCATGGTCCCGGTGCTTCCACGGGATCGGCTCGACCGAAGGGAATCCCAAACGAAATAATCCGGATGCGAGATGCATCGGGCATACGCATGTGCAATTGCCCCGTAGCGATTTTTTCAACGCGCGTATGCACTGCCCAGGTGCTCTGCTCAAGCTGAAGCTGGTCCCATTCCACCGCCAGCTGTTGTGCCAATTCCTGCTCTTTTTCGAGTTCCACAAAAAGCTTGCGCGCTTTATGCTGTGAAGTCACAACACTCAACGCGCAGGCGATCAGAATCAAGGTCAACAAAACATTCAGCCTGGCCACATCAGTCTCTCATTAACCGGGAACGCCGTTGTGGCTGTTCCCTATGTCGTATTTATCCGTTCCGCGACCCGCATTATTGCGCTCCTGGCCCTGGGATTGCCGGCGATTTCTTTCGTATCCGGACGTATCGCCTTGCCTATCAAACGCAATTTTTGGCGACTCAAAAGTTGCACTTCCTTTTCACGTAGTGGCAATTCCTTCGGCAACCTGTCCGAATCCGCCAATTCACGCATAAAACGTTTTACTGCTCGGTCTTCCAGCGAGTGAAAACTGATCACGACGAACCGGCCGCCGGCGTTCAACATCTCCACGCATTTCGGCAAGGCAAGCGACAGCTTCTCAAGCTCCTGATTGAGGTAAATCCGTATAGCCTGAAAAGTCCGGGTCGCCGGATTCTGCTTATCTTCCCGCCCGCGCGAGCGTATGGTCGACGCCACGATCGAGGCAAGCTGATGTGTGGTGACGATGGGTTGCCGACCTCTAGCCGCAACAATCGCTCTTGCAACCTGTTTAGCAAACCGCTCTTCGCCATAACTCCTGATCACCTCTTCCAAATGGGTTTCGGGAGCGGAAGCCAGCCATTCCGCAGCCGTCGGCCCCCGGCTTGTATCCATGCGCATATCGAGCGGACCATCCAGACGAAAACTGAAGCCGCGACGAGCTTCTTCAAGCTGCGGCGAAGACATCCCCAAATCCAGCAATATCCCATCCAGCCGATCCACATCCAATTGTCGCAAGACCTCCTGCATCGTCGAAAAGCTGCCATGAATCATATGGAACCGCTCATCTTCAAAAGACTGCCCGACTTCAAACGCAGACGGATCCTGATCGAACGCTATCAGCCTCCCATTCTTTCCTAACTGCTCCAGTATCAGCCGGCTATGTCCACCACGGCCGAAGGTTCCATCCACGTATATCCCGTCCGGCTTGATGGTCAACGCATCCACCGCCTCATGCAGCAAAACCGCAGTATGCTTATACTTCTCAACCACAGCATTAGAGCGAAAAACCATCAAGCTCCGGCGGAATGCCATCTTTGAAAACGAGCGCGCTCTCGATTTGGAGCCTCCATTTTTCGTCGTCCCACAACTCGAATTTAGCGCCCTGCCCGACCAAAACCACGTCTTTGCTTAAACCAGCAAACTCACGCAAGGGAGACGGCACCAAAATGCGACCTGCGCCATCCATCTCCACGTCACTGGCGTTTCCAACGAGAAGGCGCTGCAGACTACGCGTTTGTGGATTGAAACTGGAAAGACTGTTGAGTTTTTGCTCTATAGGTTCCCACACGGGCTGGGGATAAACCAGCAAACAACTGGAAGGATCAGCAGTGATGACCAAACGACCGGCGCAAAGAGATATCAGACCTTCGCGATATTTCGCAGGCACCGCAAGTCTACCTTTGTTATCCAGGCTGATAGGTGTCCCGCCGCGAAACATTTTGCCCCTTTAATTGCCGTAAGAAATATGGAAATTTTACCCACTTTTACCCACTTTTGCCCACTGTAAATAAAACGATAGGCAAAGTCAAGGAAAAGAGCAGGGTTGTTTGCAATAGTGCCAAACGTCGGGATTGCTCGGCGTCCAAGAAACTTTCCATAAAAATAAGCAAATAAAATCAGATAATTATCGGATTAACTCCGATATGGGCCATATACAACGATTGCTATCTCAAGTATCAACGGCTTACATGACCACTTAGAAAAGTTGTCATGCAGAAGAAGCCGCGGTATACGCGTCATATTAGCAATACGTGGAATCAAGCTGAATTTGCTTACTGCTCATTAGTCAACTTGACAAGGACGAATGCAACCGGACGACATGAAATGGTTCGATACGGTGACCGGGCGCCAGTAGCCTGCCTGAAGAATCTCAGCAAAACGGTGACCGGGTGAGGATGGGTTTGGGGGATTTTGAAGGCCGATAATTATTCTATTGGTCGAAAAATCGGCAAAATATGACCGCTCACACGCTGTTGCAGCCGCTTTTGCAGCCGGTTCCCTTTAATTCCGACAGGCTGCTCGCGTTATGCTCTATTTCCGCCAAGCGGATGTCACTCCCCGAACACGCTGCATCAACCCGAGAACACGGTTAAGCTGAGCCAGACCACTGATCTTCAAGGTAAATCGCATCGCTGCGATATCGCTGCTTTGGGTTCGGAAGGCGGTAACATCGATCTTCTCGCGCAGCAGGAGATTGGAAATATCACGCAGCAATCCTTGCCTGTCCTGCGCCTCGATCTCGATATCGACCTCATAGCACTGGCGTTTCGACATACCCTCCGACACACCCCAGTCTGCCGCAATGACGCGCTTGGCACTTTCTTCACTCAGACGGGATAAACTGGCGCACTGTTGACGGTGTACCGTAATGCCGCGTCCGCGGGTGACAAATCCAATGATGGGATCGGGCGGAGCAGGCTTGCAACATTTTGCAAATACAGTGAGCAGTTTGTCGACACCCGCAATAAGGATACCGCCACTGGATGGTGCCACGGCCTTGCTACCCTCGGGCAACTCCAGATCCGGGGCGAGTGTTCCGGGCACACCGCTCAGATACGCGCCCAATTGACGGCTATTGATATCGCCCCGGGCAACAGCGGCCAGAAACCCGTCGAGTTTAAGAAACTTGAACTCCCCGGCAAGCTTATCCAGCGATAGTGCTGTCATACCATGGCGCTGCAATTCCTTTTCCACGATCACCCGTCCCTGCGCCATCGAAGCCTCGCGCTCCAGATAGCCAAACCACTGTCTGACCTTTGACCGTGCCCGATGGCTTTTAAGATATCCCAGGGCAGGATTGAGCCAATCACGACTCGGCCCCCCCTGTTTACTCGAAATGATTTCCACTTTCTGCGCATTTTGCAGTGGATAATCAAGCGGCACCATGACACCATCGATTTTTGCGCCGCGGCAACGGTGGCCGAGATCAGTGTGCACGTGGTAGGCGAAATCCACTGGCGTTGCCCCCTTGGGCAAGGCAATGACCCTGCCCTGCGGCGTCACTACATAGACCGAATCCTCAAATAGCGCGACTTTAAAATGTGCGGCCAGTTCTCCCGCATCCTCGACATCATTCTTCCATTCCAGTATCTGCCTCAACCACGCAATTTTTTCTTCGTACCTGGCGTCACGCTTCGCCCCTTCCTTGTAGCGCCAATGCGCAGCGACACCCATCTCGGAATGGCGATGCATCTCGTGTGTGCGGATTTGCACCTCAACCACCTTATCTTCCGGACCGATGACCGCCGTATGTAGAGACCGGTAATCGTTGCCTTTTGGTCTGGCGATATAATCGTCGAATTCCTTCGGGATCGGCATCCAGAGATTATGCACTACGCCCAGCGCGGCATAGCAGTCCTTCACATTGTCCACAAGAATCCGTACTGCGCGAGCATCATGGATTTCCTCGAAGTCCACACCTTTGCGCTTCATTTTTTTGTGGATGCTGTAGATGTGCTTCGGTCGGCCGGTAACCTCAGCCTTGATTCCCGTCTGCCGCAATTCGTTCTGCAGGTTATCCACCATCAGGGTGATATACCGTTCCCGAACGCGACGCGTATCCTCGAGCAATGTGGCGATCTTTTTATATCGCTCCGGCTCTACGATCCGAAACGAATAGTCTTCCAGCTCCCATTTCACCTGCCACAACCCCAGGCGATTCGCCAGCGGTGCGAATATATCCATCGTCTCGTGCGCAATCTCCGCGCCCGCCGGAACGTTATTCGCGGCGATATATCGCATCGTTTGCACGCGATCCGCAAGGGCAATGATGACAACACGAATGTCCTCCACCATCGCCAGCAGCATCTTGCGCAATGCCTCGACTTGCGCATTGCGGTCTCCCGCGGTCGAGGCACCTCCAGGTCCCAGCGTTCGGATGCGGCCCATCCGTGCCACCCCTTGAACAAGGTGAGTTATGGTGGGATTGAACGCCGCATGCAATTTTTCCTCGTATCCATCCAGATAATCCGGCACCGCA
>CAJDTQ010000005.1_pt1 | contig 21143 bp, 19 predicted proteins | sample 7389881 | NCBI WGS metagenome assembly CAJDTQ01 (sample SAMEA7055658, study PRJEB34461) | soil metagenome | biome: terrestrial ecosystem; feature: Peninsula; material: soil | place: Antarctica | collected 2016
GCATGCCATTCATGGCATGTTTACCCACAATCAGCCGTTCGATAATCGACGGTTCTATGCGCTTCCCGCATGAGGCAGAAAAATCGAAAATTATTGTTGATAGGGAACAGAGTATCTACCGCAAAATGTTTTGAGCACATTGGTTGGTCGTCGCGGCGATTAAGCCAACCAGGTTCTGATCTTTGTAATGCGAGCTTCGCTCATCCTGCTATTAATCGCGTCCGGCAGCCAAGCGGGATCATCAACTCAGCGGCAATTGCGTCTGCATGCCCGTTACTGTCTCCAACCGCATCGCTTAACCATTCTACTGGGCAACGTTTCCGGCATGAGAGGATCCCCGTGAAAATCGCACGCGCAAATTTGCAGGACCGTCGAGTTTGCCTCGATGCGTTGGTTGAGAATCCAAACGTGATCAAGAGCGAAATACTTTAGAAAAGTCCACCGCAAATCCCGCACAGTTCCTTCATCAAAAGCGTCTACTTTAAAATGCATTTTGAGATACTTGTTCAGCGCATAAAGACATTCGAAAACATGAGCGTACCGTATATTTAATAAGTAAAAAAATATTTTATATTTAATTGAAAATTTACTATACTTGCAATCAGGGGTATTGCTTTTATCGGTAAACGGGGGGTGTTGAATGCCAGCAGCCAGAAACACGTATATTTTCCACAGTGTCCTGCTTGTTTTTTCCTTGGGTAGCACGTCTGCGTGGGCTGATCAAAGTCTGAAGGAAATACAGGAACGGTTTAATGCGGAAACCGTTTCCAGGCCTTTCAGTGTTCCAGATGACGCCTCACTGACTGCATCCCTTAAAGCCGCTACAGAAAAAGGGACGCCCACCAGATCCTCGGGCTACGCTCCCTGTTTCGGTCTGGGTTGTAATCTGGGGTATGGCTCTGGTTACGGATACGGCTATGGCAGCTATTTTGGCGGCTATGCCCGTCCATATTACGGCGGATATTATGGCGGAGGTTATCGTCCTTTTTATTCCGGTTGGTAATAGCCCCTTTTTATTCCGGTTGGTAATAGCCCTGGTATTGCCTTGCATTCTTGTAATTAAGTAAGGTAAACCCCGGCTTTGCCGGGGATCCCGAAAGGTTTGACCTTAGCGTCGGTCGGAGTGGTTTTAAATCGGTGCCTGGAACTCGAGAGGCCATATCATCTAAGTAATTGTTTGCAAGGGAGATTGCTTTAAAGTTATAGCCTCACTTCGCCTCGAAGCGGCTCACGGTTTTGAGACCCCTCTAGGGGTTCACCCAATAAACCACCGGCTTTGCCGGTGGTAATTTAATTTCTGGCACCAGTATGAAATATGAATAAAAATAATTCTTGTTTTCCATACATGCCAGATACTAGCGTTCGATCTGCAGAATAAAAATACGATGGTACTGGCCACAGTCATGGCGTTTTCGATAATTTTGAGCGGTTGTGCTGCTGTTCATACCTCGATCGCCAAAAAGGATCTGGACGTTCAAACTAAAATGAGCGATACCATTTTCCTGGATCCAGTCGAGCCCGATGAAAAGACTGTTTATCTCAATGTACGCAATACCTCGGATAAAACGAATTTCGATATAGCGAGCCCTGTTGCAAGAGCGCTTGAATCGAAAGGCTATACCATAACCAGTAATCCCAAGAAAGCGCACTACTGGCTTCAAGTCAATGTCTTGAGCGTGGATAAGGCAAGTCCGACAGCGGCGGAGAATGTCTTGAGAGCAGGTTATGGCGGTGCTATTACCGGCGCTATGGTAGGCGCTGCAACAGGAGGGGCGCTTGGCGGATGGTCTGGCGCGGGCATTGGCGGATTGGCCGGCGCTGCCGCCTTCGGTATCGCTGACACCATCGCGAGTGCTGCGGTGAAGGATGTTGTGTATATGGCTATTACCGATGTTGAAATTGCCGAGCGTGCCGAGGCAGGCGTCATAGTTCGCCAGGATAGTCAGCAAGACGCTAAACAGGGAATAGGCGGCTCAAGAAGGCAGTCATCCACGAAAGTCAGCAACATGAATAAATATCGGACCCGCGTTGTCAGCACGGCCAATAAGGTAAATTTGCAGTACGACGAAGCGGCCGCTGATTTGACAAATGGATTAACACGCTCCATTTCGGGGCTTTTCTAAATATAATTTCGCAGGAGTGACTTGAACCGCAAGCAATCGCGCAAAAGTCACTCCTGCAATTTGATTATTGAACCGACGCACATCTTGCGGGGTCAATTTCCCGGCTTCGGTTGAAATAAAGCCATTATTCTCTCGAACGGGAGTTATCGCTTTTAGGCATGCGAATATGAATAAAAAACTGATAAGTGCAATACTGGTTTTGGGCTTTCTTTTCATCTCTGTTGCTGGCCAAGCTCAACAAAACGATAGCGGCAAGGGAATCGAGCGCATGAGTAACGAACTCGGTCTTAATGCAGAACAAAGACCCAAAGTTGAAGTGATCTTTAATAAAGAGAAAAAGAAAGTTGAGGCTATTTTCGATGAGGAGAAAAAAAAGCTGCAAGCGGTGCAAGAAGAAACCCGATCAAGTCTGAAGGAAGTGCTTACGTCAGAGCAGATGGAAAAGCTGGATAAGAAAATGCGTCAAAAACCCGTAAAAACGGTGCGCGGGACAAAGTAAAGTAAATCAGACATGGATTCAAATTTTGAGTGCTCCCGATACAGACAGCGATGTTGGTTTTAATCTCTGAGGGTTTAAATCCCCGCCTCTTGAAGCGAAGGCTGGCTGAAAGCTGGCGGATTACAAGAGCGCAGTTAATACCCCCGCTGCTTGCGGCAGCGCGCTTTATTGTAATCAGCGGCCAAAATTTATTTTTTCATAGCGTCAAGCCAACCGGGTTTTGATTTCCGCGATTCGCGTTTCGTTCACCTTGCTATTGATCGCACCCGGCAAGCGAGTGGAGTCGGAAATGGTTTTGGTCAACTCAGCGGCAATTGCGCCGGCATCCACGCTTCTGGCTGCCTCGAAGGCCGCACGTAACCGTTCAGCCTGGGGGTAAGGCTTTTCCGCATAGCCGGGCCGACCGTGAAAATCGCAGGAGCAAGCCTGCAAAAATTCCTCGAAGCGTTCCGGCTTGCGATACGCATCCACGCCTTGCAACATATTGGCGATAGTGGCGGGCCGCAGCTCTGCGGCGCGATGTACGTCGCCATGGTAGCGTGCAACCAGTAAAGCGAGGTCGCGCACTTCATTAGGTACCCTGAGGCGCTCGCATAAATCTTTCACCAGTTTGACGCTCCGTGCTTCGTGACCGATATGGCGCGGCCATTCCTCCGGTGGAGTCGTGCCTTTGCCAAGATCATGCGTCAGCGAGGCGAACCGTACCGGCGGGAATAATTCCTGGACGCTGCATGATCAATAACCATCATTACATGCACACCGGTATCAATTTCGGGATGATGTTGTGCCGGTTGGGGTACGCCGAACAAGGCATCCACTTCAGGCATGATGCGGACGAGTGCGCTACACTCGCGGAGCGCACAGAACATGCGCGAAGGCCGTCGTTCCATCAAGCCACGCGCAAATTCCTGCCAGACCCGTTCCGGTACCAGCGCATCCACTTCACCGTTGTGCACCATCTCGCTCATCAATGCGACGGTCTCGGGTGCGATGCGGAAACCAAAGCGAGCGGCGAAACGAGCGGTTCGCAGCACACGAACCGGGTCTTCAGTGAAGGTCGGGCTGATGTGACGCAGTAGCCCGGCTTTCAGGTCGGACAGGCCGCCAAACGGATCGATAATGTTGCCGTCCTGATCCTTGGCAAGAGAATTGATGGTGAGATCGCGCCGCGCCAGATCCTCCTCCAAGGTCACTTCAGGCGAGGCATAAATTTCAAAGCCCTTGTATCCACGCGACACCTTACGCTCGGTACGTGCCAGTGCATATTGCTCATGGCTCTGGGGATGAAGGAAAACAGGAAAATCCTTGCCTATCGGACGATAACCAAGCCGTATCATCTCGTCCGGGGATGATCCTACAACCACATGGTCATGGTCGGTTACCGGCAACTCCAGGATCTCATCGCGAACGGAGCCGCCGACCAGGTAAGTTTTCATTATCGGTGATAGCGTTTAGCGACAAATAAGCGGTCAACTGCCGGATTCAGGATTATGAATATATTCTCCAAGGGCTCGACTATCGCCCTGCGCGAAAATCATCGTACCGTTCCCGCGGCACATCGCCCGCCAGATATATTGGCGCCACTTCTTCCAGGGCCGTGGGCGAAATACCCCAGACTTCCGTAAAGTTGCCAGCGCCGTCACAATTGCAGACACTGTCCACTTTCATCGAATAATAATTGTCACGGGTTACGAGCTTTCCCGGTAGAAACTCCATTATCGCCGCCTGCAGATAAGAGAGGCTATCATTGAGGCCGATGATGGCCGGGTCGTGCCCTGTGACCTGAGCGGCATATTCCACCAACTGCCGCAGGCTGTAACATTGTGGGCCGCACAGATCGTAGCGCTGACCAAAAGTGTGGAGCGACGCCAAGCTGGCAGCGAACGCGTGCGCTACATCCTTGACGAATACCGGCTGAAATTTTGCTTCGGGCGATCCCAGGGGCAACACCGGTAGCCTCGCCAGGCTGGCAAACAAACTAAGCGATGAATCTCCAGGCCCGAAAATAACGGACGGCCTGAAGCTGGTTGTAACCAGGCCCGACGTCATCACGATTTTTTCACCCTCGGCCTTGGAGCGCAAATACTCGCTGGATTGACCCGCGCCAGCATTCAGGGCACTCATGTGCAGTAAGCGTGCTATCCCGTTGCGCTCGCATGCGGCCACAATTTTACGCGGAAGCTCCACGTGCACGGAATTGAAGTCCCCATGCAGAGTGCCCACCAGGTTTATGACCGCATCCATGCCTGTCAGTAGACGGTCAAGTGCCGCATCATCGTATATATTCGCTTCCACCAGGCGTACAGTTGGCAGAACCAGCAGACCCCTGGCGCGTTTGTAGCTGCGCGTGGGGATACGCATATAAATTTCTTGCGTGGTCAGAAGGTTTGCGAGATGCCGGCCGACAAATCCACTGCCGCCGAAAATACAGACGTTTTTGATGTTCATTGTTTACTCTTCGCTTCTGAAAATCGCTCGCTATCCTCTCGGGACATCACAACCCCGAGCCGGTGCTTCAGCGTCGTCGTTGGATGCCCGAAGGTGTTGGCGTAATACATTGCGTTGCTCATGACTTTTTTTACATAGTCGCGGGTTTCATTGAAAGGAATGGTTTCTGCATAAATTGCGCCTTCCATCGGCTTGTCGCCACGCCATTTCTGTGCCCGGCTGGGGCCGGCGTTATAAGCCGCAGAAGCCAGCAGCGGCTGGTTATCGGAAATTGTCAAAACGTGCTTGAGATAATACGTACCCAGGGTCAGATTGGTGTTTATCTCGGAAACGCGTGCGGGGGAAAACTTCCGGACCCCCATTTTTTTCGATACCCATTTTGCGGTAGCTGGCATCAATTGCATCAAGCCGGTAGCACCGACGCTGGATCTGGCATCGCTGATGAACCGGCTTTCCTGTCGAATGAGGCCGTATACCCAAGCCTCGTCGAGTTCCTGCTGCTTCACGAGGTTGCGCAGCGCGTCACGGTGGGGAGCGAGAAAACGGAGCGTGAAATCATGCTGATGTAACGTTTTATCCGCTGTATTGATGGCGCGGTCATAGATGCCGTTACGCCGCGCGACTTCAGCTGTAGCAAGCAAGCGTCCATCGTCGAAATCGCGTATTGCCCAGATCCATTCACGTGTGGCCTCTGTCCGCAGATTAAGGCGATACAAGGCAAGCGCTCTTTTTATTCCGGGGAGCCGTTCGATAGCGGCTAACTCCTTTGAAGTGGGTTTATAGGGGTCTGACGCAACTCCGATCGTTACACCCAGTTCCTCTTCCGCCAGCTGGCCATAAAAGTTGTGCTCGGTGCTCAACGGAGCGAAAATAACATTCGCTTCCGTTGTTTTGCCTCTGGCTTTCAGCGCCCGCGCTTTCCAATAACGCCATACTCCTGTCTCCTGTTCCGATGCAGACATGGCTTCAATCGCATCCAGTACCCGGTCCCAATCACCGGCGCGCAGGGAGGCACGCGTTTTCCACCCGAGTTGTGCATCCGATAATACAACTGGCGCGTCGGCACCGGCGGCTTCCGCAAACCAGTCGAGGGCGCGCGGATTCAGCTGCCGCGCCGCCTGATCCGCCAATTGCACCATGAAATACGTGTGATCCGCATCGCTGAATCGCGCGCGCATTCTCGGCCAATAGGCATAAGCCTGTTCGGGGTTGTTACGGAGCAAACGCAGTATTGCAAAAAGAGCGATTTCACGCTCGGCGCGAGTATTAATCGCATGCCGATGTTTTTCCAGAAAGCGCAATGGGCTCCCCGCCGCAGAGTCAAGTTGGCGCGCATTGAGCGCCTCATTTTCCGGCAGATACTCATTGATGCGTTTCGCTACCCCAACATTGCCAGCTTCGAGCGCAAGGCGCAGGCGTGCCCATACATCTTCCACCGTCAGTTCCCCGGCAAAATACAGTGCATCGAACAGCGCCGTGCAGCTTTCCGGCATGTCTCGTGCGTTAAACCATAATGGACGGGCCTCGGTGAACGCACTGACATCGTTTGTGGCGATGCGGTGTTGAAGTGAATAACAGGTAAGTTCAATATCCTTGCTGATGAGATCCGGATATGCCTCTGCAAATAATTCCCATTGTTGTGCCTTGCCGAGACTCTTTAGCCATTCACCCTGTAGTTTGCCGCTCAGCGGGCTATCCTTGTAATGCTTGAGAAAACTTTTGACTGCCTGCTTGCTCACCTCGATGTTCTCCAGCTGCGGATATAGCTGATAGTAGATTGCGTAAGGTTCCAGTACATGCCCTCTCAAGTGTTGCGCATAGGCCGCTACCCGGCTGGCGTCGCCATTCTGAAACGCCTGCCTCATGGTCATGAAATCGTCATCCTGGCTTGCAGCCATTGTTCCGGCAGACATAGCGAAAAATAACATTGCAAAAAAGATTTTCATAAACTGCTATAGAATAATTAGTTGAGTTCAAAAATTGGGTGAACTGCCGGCTTACGCCGCGCGCATTTGTCTCCCGTTCTCACAGGTTCCTTCTCTGCCGGAAGAATAGCACATCATGCCATATATCAGCCTGAACCCCACCACCAATGAAACACTAAAAACCTATACCACCTGGGATAGCCATCATCTCGCGTCGGTTTTGGAAAAAACCTGGAATACGCAGCGTACGTGGGCGCAAACGAGGCTTCCCGACCGGGCCGAGCGCTTGAACAGCGCCGTCAAGCTGCTGCACGAACGAATTGACAAATATGCCGCGCTAATGGCCGTTGAAATGGGAAAGCCGGTGCGTGAGGGCCGTGCGGAGATAAAAAAATGCGCTCTTGTTTGTGATTACTACGCAGTGCACGCAGAGCATTTCGTGCATGCGGAAATGGTTCAGACCGATGCGGGCAAGAGCTATGTTTCCTACGAACCGTCAGGCGTCGTGCTGGGTGTGATGCCATGGAATTTTCCATTTTTTCAGGTGATTCGTTTTGCCGCTCCAGCGTTGATGGCAGGCAACGCCTGTGTCTTGAAGCATGCTTCAAACGTCCCTCAATGCGCATTGGCGCTGGAGCAACTGTTCCGCGACGCAGGATTTCCCCCGCATCTATTTGCGACACTCATGATCGAGTCTGCCGATGTAGCCGGGGTTATTGCCAGCCACCACGTCAGTGCGGTGACACTCACGGGTTCAGAGTCTGCCGGGCGCGAAGTGGCTTCCCACGCTGGCCGGCATCTGAAAAAATGCGTTATGGAGCTGGGCGGATCGGATGCTTTCATTGTGCTGAAAGATGCTGATCTCGAGCTTGCCGCCACCTTCGCAGTGAAGTCCCGGTTTCAGAACTGTGGACAGTCATGCATAGCTGCAAAGCGCATCATTCCAGTAGCGGACATTGCCGATGAATTTTTATCCCTGTTTATAAAAAAGACAAAAGATTTGAAAATAGGTGATCCCATGAATGAAACGACGCAGATCGGGCCGATGGCACGGTTTGATCTGCGGAAAGATTTACATCGGCAGATCACCGATTCGATCGGACAAGGCGCGGAAGCGATTATCGGATGCGAACCCGTGCAAGGAGAGGGCGCGTTTTACCCGCCATCGATACTGGATCGGGTTACGGCAAAAACCCGGGCATATCATGAAGAGTTATTCGGTCCCGTGGCCGCTGTGATACGTGCAGCAAATGAAGAAGAGGCCATTCGCATTGCCAACGATACCCGCTTCGGCCTGGGTTCAAGCATCTGGAGCCGTGACACGGAAGAAGCCGAACGGCTTGCACGGCAAATCCAGGCGGGCTGCAGCTTCATTAACGGCATGGTCAGGTCAGACCCGCGCCTGCCTTTTGGTGGCATCAAGGCTTCTGGATTTGGCAGGGAATTGTCGTATCACGGCATCCGCGAATTCGTTAACATAAAGACAGTGTGGGTCAGATGAAGCCAGATGAGCAGGAAGAGGTTGATATGATCGCAGTGATCAGATCACGCCCTGACCAATCATCGCATTCGCTACCTTTACGAAGCCTGCTACGTTGGCGCCGTTGACATAACTGACGGTGCCGTCCTTGTGTCGGCCATATTGCAGGCAGGATTGATGAATAGCCTGCATGATCTCAAGCAACCGGGCATCTACCTCTTCCCGGGGCCATGAGAGACGCATGGCATTCTGGCTCATTTCCAGGCCGGAAGTGGCCACGCCTCCTGCATTACTCGCCTTACCCGGTGCGAAAAGCACACCGCTGCGTTCGAAGCGCTTCACCGCCTCCGCCGTGGAAGGCATATTGGCGCCCTCGGCGACACAAATCACGCCGTTATTGATCAGATTAGCCGCATCCTCATCATTTAACTCGTTCTGGGTGGCACACGGCAAGGCGACATCGACCGGAATATGCCAGGGACGCATGTTGGGAATAAATTCGGCTTTCGCGCATTCCGCATAGGTGCTGATACGCGCATAGCGAAGGTTCTTGCACTCCATCAGCTCAGCCAGTTTTTCAGGGGTGAAACCCTCCTCATCCACCACGGTCCCACTGGAATCGGACATGGTTATCACCTTGGCGCCGAGCGCCATCGCTTTTTCCACGGCGTATTGCGCAACGTTCCCCGAACCCGAGACGGCAACCCGCATCCCTTCGAGCGCGCGGCCGGATTGCTTGAGCATCTCCTCGGCGAAATATACGGTACCGTAACCCGTGGCTTCCGGACGAATCAGCGATCCGCCGAAACTCATCCCCTTGCCTGTAAAAACGCAGTCGGCACGGTTGGAAAGCTTTTTCATCATGCCTGCCATGTAGCCGACTTCTCGCCCGCCGACGCCGATATCGCCGGCCGGCACATCGATATCGGAACCGATATGGCGGAACAACTCGCTCATATAAGCCTGGCAGAAACGCATTACCTCTCCCTGGCTCCGGCCCTTGGGATTGAAGTCCGCGCCCCCTTTACCCCCACCCATGGGAAGCGTAGTGAGCGCATTTTTGAGAGTTTGCTCGAACGCCAAAAATTTCAGGATGGAAAGATTTACCGAGGGATGAAAACGAGTGCCGCCCTTATATGGCCCAATGGAGGAACTATGCTGGATCCGATAGCCACGGTTGACATTCACCTCGCCTTTATCATCTACCCAGGCGACCCGAAAAATGATTGCCCGCTCCGCTTCCATCAGGCGATCGAGAATGCCATGCTCGCCATAGCGAGGGTTTTCTGTGATAAAGGGCCAGAGGCTCTCCATGACTTCTGCAACCGCTTGCAGATATTCCGGCTGACCCGGATTCCGCTCCGCTATATAAGCGCAAAGCTCCTGAAAACTTTGGTATCTCATTTTGCTCCCCAGCATAACAAAACCATACTCACAAGATGAGTATTCTGCCAAATAACTGGCGGACCCGCATTATATTTATATTTAATGGATTATTGCGAAAACTGTTGCAGAATTTTTTGAAAATACGGCCATCGGTCTCCGTCGATGGCGAGGATGCGCGCCTGTGCAGGCAACCGACCGTTGTCGTTCGGGCAAATGTTTTATTCGCCTTTTCCGTCATTTTCCTCTTTCTCGTCATCTTTCTTGCGCGGCTTGGCTGTCCACCAGACGACTAGAATAAACAAAGATAGGGCTACGCCCGCTTCCAGCAGTAATATCCACATAGGGTCAAGCATGATGTATATTTATCATACGCAACTCTAACCCATAATCCGATGAAAGACCAATCCGCCGCGCTTGCTGTTGTCGCGTTAATATTGCTCAACGCGTGTACCCTGATGTCCACCGCACCGACTTCACCCGTTGCTGTGGAAACCCCGGTTGCACCGACCTCCCCGGTACCCATTCTCAAGCCAACCGGTTGGGGCTCTCTGACGGGTTGGGCGGAGAACGATATTCTGCCTGCATGGGAAGCTTTCCTTCGAAGCTGCGCTGTTCTGAAAAATCAGCCGCTGTGGAGCGAAACCTGCATTCAGGCTGTCGCCATGCGTGGACAGGACGGCGCAATGCTGCGAAAGTTTTTCGAAAGCCGTTTCGTGCCATATCAGGTCTTGAACTCCGATGGTAGCGACGATGGCCTCGTCACCGGCTACTATGAGCCACTGCTGAAAGGCAGCCGCAAGCCATCGAAGCATTATCGTTATCCGCTATACAGCACGCCTGATGAGCTTCTGGTGATCGACTTGAGCGAGGTCTATCCGGAACTCAAAAATATGCGGCTGAGAGGGCGACTGCAAGGTCGCAAAATAGTACCGTATTACAGCCGGTCTGACATTGCGATGAATCCTGCGCCACTACAGGGAAGGGAGTTGCTGTGGGTGGATGATGAGATCGACCTGTTTTTCCTGCAGATACAGGGTTCGGGCCGGGTGCAGCTCGAAACTGGTGAGGTTGTGCGCGTGGGTTATTCCGAACAGAACGGGCATCCTTATAAATCCATCGGAAAATTATTGGTGGAGCGCGGCGAATTACCCCTGGAAAAAGCTTCGATGCAGGGAATCAGGGCATGGGGCCAGAGAAATCCCCAGAAGCTGGGAGAATTATTAAGGCAGAACTCGAGCTTTGTTTTTTTTCGTGAGGTGCCAACCGCCGTGCCGGGGCCGGTAGGCGCGCTCGGTGTACCGTTGACCGCGGGCAGAAGCCTTGCCGTCGACCCTCGCGCCGTGCCACAGGGCGCGCCAGTTTTCCTCGCCACGACATGGCCCGATACCGATAAGGAGCTTTATCGGCTCATGGTGGCGCAGGATACAGGCGGGGCCATCAAGGGCAATGTCCGCGCCGATTTCTTCTGGGGTTTTGGAGCCGAGGCAGCGGAACAGGCAGGCAAGATGAAACAACGGGGCAAGATGTGGGTTTTACTGCCATCCGGCCATGTGCCGGAAGCTCAGCCCGGAAGGAATTGAACTTGACCGGACTGGCGCTGCAATCTCATGCCCGTCATTTTGCGGCTGAGGCACCCAGTTTCTTTTCTATGGTTTCTACGGTTATCAATCCAGGCGCAACTGAGCCATCCGCAAAAATCAACGTCGGGGTACCGCTTATACCGTTCTCCTGGCCGGCCTGAAGAAGTTTGCCAATCGGCGTTTCACAATCTTTTCCGGTTGGCGCAATATCCTTGAGCATGAAACCGTCCCAAGCCTTGAGCCTATCAGTCGAGCACCATATTGAAGTGGCGGTTGGGACCGAGCCGTTAAGCACCGGGTAAAGCAATGTATAGATAGTGACGTCGGTAACGTTGGCCAGTTCTTTTTCCAGACGTTTGCAATAGGGGCAATTCGGGTCGGAAAAAACCACGAGCTTGCGCTTTCCATTCCCCTTGACTGCTTTGATTGCAAACTGCAGAGGAAGAGAGTCAATACTTATCCGGCGTGTATCCTTTATCTGCTGCAAGCGATCCGTAGTCAGGCTTTGCTTCGTTAGCGGATCAACGACATGGCCGAAAAAAAGGTAAGATGCTTTTTCATCGGTATAAAACAATTCTCCACCCACTACTACTTCGTATAGCCCGAGATAGGGGGTTTTCTTCAGGCTTTCAATTTTCTCTCCCGGAAAATTTGCCTGGATCGCTTTTTTCAAAGACGCCTCATCAGCAAAAGCCGAGCCGAAAAGAAAGCACAATAGCAGCGAAAAGAAGACAAGATTAATGCGCATGATCTGATTGCTCCGTTTATGTAGTTTTGGTGCTGATCGCGTAGCCAGGCAATCCGTGTCTCGTCTCAGCTCAATGCGTGCTGCATCAACCGGTCTTTTATGAGTGGTAGCCGATTAGTGATTCCAAGCCCTAGATTACGCAAGCGAACCAGCGTAGGGTTAGGGTTGCTGAACAACTTCTGTAGCCCGTCTGTAACGAACTCCATGGCAAGGATATCTTCCTTGCGCGCCCGTTCATAACGGCGCAGCAACCGGTAATCCCCGCAATCCGGTTGCAAGTCCCGCGCCATGAGGGTGGAGGCCAGTTCATGCGCATCGCGCAAGCCAAGATTGACGCCTTGCCCTGCAAGCGGGTGAATGCCGTGCGCGGCATCTCCAACAAGCGCAAGACGCGGCTGTACCAGTTTTTTTACGTGCACGAAATTCAGCGGAAAAGCAGCAGGCCGTGTGACAAGTTTCAACCCGCCCAATGTGTGACATGAAGCCTCGGCGACCTGCTGGCACAGCTCCGCTTCGGGTAGATCCAGTAATTCGCTCGCCCGCTCTTCCCTGGCCGACCACACCATGGATACCAGGTTGCCGGGCAATGGCAGCAGTGCCAATACCCCGTCTCGCCGGAACCACTGATGAGCGACATTATTGTGGTGCTGCTCGGCGTGGAAATTGGCTACTACGCCTGTTTGCTGGTAGGAATGTCGCACCACTGCGATTTCCGCCTGCTCGCGTACCCAGGAATTCAGACCATCCGCGCCAACGATCAGCGACCCTTGCAACACATTGCCATCGGCTAGTTGCAGATCGGCATGGGAGTCAGCCCATGTTATCGAGGTACATTGCGCGGGGCAGAATATCTTGAGATGTTTTTTTCGGCGCTTGAGAGCTTCCCATACCGCAGCCTGTAGCTGACGGTTCTCCAGTATGAAAGCGAGTTCCGGGAATCCGATATCATAGGCACTGAAATCAATGCGTGCAGTGGGATCATCGCCAAACACGGCCATGTTGTATACCGGGCTCATCCTGGATTTGTCGAGCGTTTGCCAGACCTCCAGGTTTTGCAGGAAGGCAGTGCTGCCCGGGCTGATAGCATAGATTCTGCTGTCCCAACTGTCGTCGACGGGTAGCGGGAGGGGCGGACGCGACTCCACCAATGCTATTTTGAGGCCGCTGCCTTTGAGAGCAAGCGCGAGGCTCGCCCCAACCAGGCCGCCGCCAACAATGATGACGTCGAATTTCATGAAGGTATTATACAGGCGCTTTGGCTCGGGTGGGATGAGGTTGGGGATACCATCGGATGCTGAACGCCATGCTGAAGCGTATTATGAAACTCAGCTAAAGCCATCTTTTTTCTTCTTGAAAGATCATGGAGATAGCAGTGGGAAATCCTTGTTAATCTTGACAGAGTCCACTGCTGAAGGCAGAATTCGTCCTCTTTGGCTTATACATGGCGAATTAGCTCAGTGGTTAGAGCAGCGGAATCATAATCCGTTGGTCCCCAGTTCGAATCTGGGATTCGCTACCACAACATTCTTCACGATAAAAGTCTATGCGACTTGACACGCCCACGTTAATCTTAGCATAAACTCCGTATTCGCTCGGTTCCTATGCTTAAATCAGAGAAGCCTTGTTGCGAAAACGAACCTGTCCAAAAAAGCCTCATTGAAATAAAGAAATTGCGTATTGCATCCAAGTGCATGTTACTGCATTATCGCGCCTCGCTGGTAACACGGTTTCGCAATCTTATTGCTTACACTCGGAGCCAAGACAACGCATCGAACATTTCCGCACTTTGCATCACTGCCTGACACCCCGCATCAGGACCCAGAGACTTGGCTTCACAAGGCACCAAGGCGGAAGTTACCGTCATCAAGAATCTAACATAAATTGGGATAGACCTTGGCGGAATTCCGCGGATCAAGCACGTTAGAGCGTAATAATGTCCTTGTACGAGGCGACGGTTCGAGGGCTGTGATGTTCGCCCATGGTTTTGGTTGCGATCAGAGCATGTGGCGTTTTGTGACCCCGGCTTTCGAAGATAATTATCAAATTATTTTGTTTGATCACGTCGGTGCAGGCGGCTCCGATCTGACCGCCTATTCCCGGGAGAAGTACAATACTCTCGATGGGTACGTCGAAGATATTATCGGCATAGCAGGCGAACTCCAGTTGAAGAACGCTGTGTTCGTAGGACATTCCGTCAGCGCGATGATGGGTATCATGGCAGCGGCTAAAGCGCCCGATCTATTCAAGGCTCTTGTTTTGGTTGCGCCCTCGCCGTCATATATCAACGATGGTGACTATATCGGCGGGTTTACCAAGGCACAGATCGACGAGCTTCTGGAATCGCTGGATAGCAATCATATGGGGTGGTCCATAACCATGGCCCCCCTCATCATGGGTAACCCGGATCGCGAAGAGTTAGGCGAGGAATTGGTCAACAGCTTCTGTCGTACCGATCCGGAAATCGCCAAGCATTTCGCACGCACGACTTTTCTTTCTGATTGCCGCGGTATTCTCTCCGGCACCGATGTTCGAACCTTAATTCTACAATGCTCAAGCGACGTCATTGCGCCCCATGAGGTCGGCGAATACATTCACCGACAAATGGCAAACAGCAAGCTGGTTGTAATGGAAGCCACAGGACATTGCCCTAACCTCAGCGCTCCTGAGGAAACTATCGCGGCGATCAAGGCTTTTTTGTAATGTCTCTTCCGTCCGAAGACGAAGGCACGCGCCAGCATACCCTCCAAGAGGATTTCGAAGATTTTTTCGAGAATTCCCGCTGCGGGTTTTTGACAGCGGATTCTCGGTTCAAAGTTGTCCGAGGTAATTCCCGCTTGGCGGGGTGGCTGGGTTATACGACCGAAGGACTTAAAGGGGTTCACTTTTCCGAGCTGCTTACGATCGGCGGAAGAATTTATTGCGAGACCCATTTGTTTCCGTTATTACGGATTCAAGGCTTCTTTGACGAAGTGGCGCTTGAGTTCGCCTGTCAAAACGGGGAACGTTTCCCAGTGTTGGTGAACGCGAGTGAACGCTGTGACCAGAATGGCAGGACGCAATTTATCCGCTTCACGGTCTATAAAGCCACAGATCGTCGGCTTTATGAACAGAATTTACTTTATGCCAAAACAGTCGCCGAAGACAAGCTGGGCGACGAAAAGGCAACATCGGTTCTCCGCGAACAATTCATTGCTGTATTAGGCCATGATTTGCGTAATCCACTTGGATCGATAATCGGTGCTTCGGAGTTGCTTGCGCACTCTTCACTGAGTCCGCGTGAGTCCCGTCTTGTAAGCATGATTAGCAACAGTGCTGCGCGCATGGCTGAGCTCATTGAAAATGTAATCGACTTCGCGCGCGGTCGCCTGGGGACGGGCATAGTGTTGAACCGGCAGCCAACTCTTTTGGAACCGGTTTTCAGTCAGGTTGCGGATGAACTTCGTATCGCGTGGCCCAATAGAACGATTAAAGCCGAGTTTCAATTACCCGAACCTGTTGATTGTGATGCCCCTCGCCTCTCGCAGATGCTATCCAACCTTTTGGCCAATGCGTTGACGCACGGTGTGACGGAAGGGTCTATCTCTGCCTGCGTGTTTGTTGAAGGCGGCATGCTCGAGCTTTCAGTGAGTAACAGCGGACGACCCATCCCACCTGAGGCCATCGAAAGATTATTTCAGCCTTTCACACGTGAAGATGCTCGCTCCAGCCAGAATGGTTTAGGACTTGGGCTCTACATTGCATCTGAAATTGCGCGCGCCCATAAAGGTGAGTTGACCGTCATATCAACTATGGAAAAAACGCGCTTTACGTTTCGTATGTCCATATCCACATGATTTGAGACATGCGTCCAGATCCTGCTCCGGCCACGAGGTTTTCCTTGTGCCAATGAACTCGCATCGACGCCATATAACGACTCCATTAAGAACAACGTGCGTAGGCGCACGGATTTTTAAAATATTCAAATCTAATTTGACCGCTAACGGCAACGATACGTCGTCTTCTTTCCTTGTATGAAAGCTTTTTTAGCCTGATCCGTCAATTTATTTCACGACACATACTCGTTTCGTTTCCGCCTGAAGTTGAATAGCGCCCGCAATTGCGCGAGGGCGAACCACCCAGTGTACGGCAGCGTACAGATCGGGCGCGAGGGAAGTGACATTCTCTGCCTCTCTTCAATCTCGAAGGATAAGCGATGAAAACAATTAAAGTTTTGGCGGGTATGCTCATGATCGGAACGTTACTTGTTCCCGTTACGAGTTTCTCAGCTAGCAATGACTTAGATTCAAGTGTGGGTGAATATGTCAAGGATTCGGTAATCACTAGCAAGATCAAGGCCAGGCTGGCCACCGAAAAGGGTGTCAGCGCGATGCATATCATGATTGATACAGATAAGAATGGTGTAGTGGTGATGAGCGGCACAGCCGGAAGTCAAGCTGAAATCGATAAAGCGCATTCGATCGCGCATTCGGTCGAGGGTGTGACGAAGGTCATAAATCACATAAAGATCAAGAAAGAGCATTAGGTCCAGATCTTTCTTGCCCAAACGCTACCAGGAATGGATTGGCCGGGTAATCTCCGGCCAATCTTCGCCGGGTGGCTAACCTGTGGAAATAAACAAGCCATTGCATTTTGTTACCGGTGGAAGTTGGCGGGCGGCATGCGAAGTGTGCCAATTCAGTTTTCGACCGAGGTTTCCGGCCCAGCCCCGCAATGATAAATTTAATACTCTTTGCTTCCCCAATAATAGAGTGATGGTTTGAAGTTTGGCTCCTCACCGGTTGACGAATAAAATTCTTATCCACCCCGAGAGTGTCAGCAAAAAGCCGGGATCGGAAGTTTCGTTAAACAACCCTTCCACTTTGCTGTGAGTGTATTCGCTTCTGGCGGTATGTTTCACAAGCCTGCTGGTCAGGTACGGCCAGTTAAATAAAAACTCGGCTTTACGGTAGACTTCAAACTTTGGCTGGAGGGCCTTGATACCCTGGGTATAGGCTTGGGCCACGACGGTGCGACCCAGATCGCATTTTGCCATGATTGCCTCCGCCGCCAGGATGCCTGTTTCCATCGCTTTGCCAATTCCCTCGCCCGTAAGCGGAAAAGTCGCGCCGATGCATTCGCCTATGCCCAGCAAGCCGCCGCGGGCGAAGCACGTGCCGGACAAGCCGGTACGAAGCGGCGCGCCTTTGAGAGAACTGATGATCTTGCCGTCTCGCATCAAGTCTTGAGCGAGCGGTAATTGGGCAATAAATCGCTCATAGCTACGACGAGGATTGCTGTGTCTATGTGCAGAACCGAAGAATCCGATGCCGATGTTGAATATGGCGTCGGGTCCCGGAAAAATCCAGCCATATCCCCCCTTGGCCGAGTGATCAAAGGCAAATGCCAATTCGTTAAAATCTTTTGCCAAACGCTCATTACGCACATACTGGCGAGCCGCAAAGCTGCGACATTCCGCTCGCAGCAATAAGCCAGCGCGCTTGATTGGCAAGGCATTAGCCCCTGTTGCCAGCAATATCCAACGCGCTCGCGCGGAGACAGATTTACCATTCTGGTAGAACTCGACCCGGTAATTTTCCTCACTCTCATCAGAAATACCCACGAATTCGTGGTCAGGAAAAAACGCGCTACCGGCTTCCATGGCACTGTCCAGCAATAACTCATCCAATTTCACGCGCGGCACACAAGCGCTGTCAGCCCGGATCAAAACGTCGCTGCCATCGAAGCTAAACAGGCGCATTCCTTTGGCAGGGCAGGAGATCCTGTTAACGCGGTCCATAAGGCCGAGTTTTTTCAGCACGTGATGCGCATCAGGGATCAAGGCGTCTCCACACGTTTTGTCACGCGGGAAGATCGCCTTGTCAAACAGGCCAACAGAAAAGTCGGCATTGGCTAGAGTGCGGGCGGCCGCACAACCTGCGGGGCCCGCACCAATGATAATGACGTCATAGCGCTTTCGCATTTTGGATCATCTCAGGTATCCGGGGCGTTGCACGTGCACCCATGGACACCGCCTCCACCGACGAGACCGTAGTTCGAACGTAACGTTACACCCACTTTTTAATAACCTTTTTTAACCGAGCGCGGTTATTTCACGCAAATACCGCTGCAGTCGGCACCGCCACGGGTGGGATCGCAGTTGTCAGAAGGGTCATCCACGCACTTCTTGCCATCAGGACAGGGAAATCCGGCAATTCCTCCGCACATTTGCTTCGGTTCCTTACCACCGTACGCGGAGCTTCCTTTGGGCGGATAATCGACGCGTTTCCCGGTGCCTGGCTTGGTTGGCTCTGTCGCACCGATCGTGACCGTTTCACGAATCTGCCGAGGCTCCACCGCTTCTACATCGATGGATTCCACTTCTCCATCCGTATGCCGGGCGGTATAAACGCCAACCACGTCCAGGGGCACTGGACTTTTTATCACCAGAAATCCTTCCAGGAATGCGAAATCCACGCAAACGCCGTCGATGGGGCAAAAGTAACCTGCGATATCAAAACAATTTACGCCGACTGCCCCGTCTGCCTGGAGAACGGCTTCCTTGAAAGGCGTTACGCCGAATGGTCCTGGCTCGGAGCCGAACTGGGTCGCAAGCGCCACCTTGGCGGCGACGCTAATTTCTTTATTGGTGGGGTTGTGTATGTTGACGGCCGTACGATAGGTGCCGCGCGCCAGTGAGCCGTCCTGGTGCGGTAGCATCAGCGAACACGCGACCTTCGCGGCATATTGATATTCCGTCTTGATTGTCTTCGAAGGTTTCATCTGTTCCGCCTGGGATACCCCAATAGGTCCAAGTGCAACCAATATTCCCATCAATGCGGAAAAGATTCCCCTTAAGCGCAGTTGTTTCATGATAGTCACTCCTTTAAACGTTTAATCGGTTAATTCCCAAATTGGTGCTTAACCGGTTGTCGCGGCGTCATTAATAAGCCTCTGTAAGCATCTTTATCTGAAAATGAAAAATGAACAATCTTTGCAGACCTTCAATATATTCATAGCAGTGTCTGCTTTATAGTCAAGTATTTGCAGACTGCCTGATTTCAGCCTGACCTGCTTTCGCTGAAGCGTTCATGCCTGTACATATCCGCGCGACTCTTGAGTTTCACTGTCTCCCAGCGCCCAAAAGGGGAGCCGTAGATGCATCGGAATTGAGGGAAGGACCATTTTCTTGATTGCAACCATCGGCAAATCGTGACTTCCTTATTTCGCGGGCTATAGACGAGCTATGTAGCCGTAACTTCCTGATCAATAAAACACCGGTGCGACAATTTGCCGCATTCCTGCGCTGACTGAAATAGATTATTCTTCCGTTCCGATTGCTGAGGTGATGACTCGGGATTTGTGATCGATCTGGTATTCCTTTTGCTACTTATCAGTCTGCGATCACTATCCAGCCTGGCTGCAAGGTCCGGATGGAAAACCCAGATTTTCGAAGTGAATCAATTGGAATCAATGTGCTGGCGAAAGTCTTTTTCAAAATACATCTGGTGCGGAATCGATAAAAAGCTGTTTTTCAGTAATTGGAAAAGCAGCCGAGAAAATATGAAACCGAATATAAAGCTGAAATCGATGCCGTTTGCCTTGGCAAGTTTGCTCTGCGTATCTTCTGTCTGGGCAACCGATGAGCACGGGTCGGAGGCAAAAGACGAGGTCGAAGCTGAATTAGCGCCAATTAAAAAACCCCTTGTTGCCAGCCCTCCGTCAGCGCGTTCCGCTGGAACGGAGATGGCGCAAACTCCTGCCGGAATTGCTGAAAAACAGGTGCCGATTGGCGAGTCCGTGGTCAAGTTGCCGGAAATGACGATTGGAGGAAAAGTGACACCGATCTCCAAGCAAACCGAAAAGGAAAGGTACAGGCTACCTCAGACCACAGAGAGCATGACCAGGGAGAAACTGGACAGTACGGTCAATCTCATGGCTACAGAGGATGCCATTAAATACATGCCATCCATTCAAGTACGCAGTCGCTATATCGGTGACACCAACGCGCCCGTGGGGATGCGCACTTCGGGCACATCCGCCAGCGCGCGCAACCTGATTTATGCAGATGGTATTCTGTTGTCTTCCCTGCTCGCTAATAACAACTCAAACACGGGCTCGCCGCGCTGGAATACCGTATCGCCCGCAGAAATCGAACGCATCGATATCATGTACGGCCCGTTTTCAGCAGCCTATGCGGGCAATTCAATAGGTGGAGTGATTAACATCACCACGCGAATGCCGGAAAAATTTGAAGTCAGCGCCGATGCACAGTCTTCCTGGCAGACTTTTAATCTCTACGGCACAAAGGAAACTTACGACACACAGAGGTATTCAGGAAGTATCGGCCACCGTTATAACGATTTGTCATTTCGGTTCGACTACAGCCATCTCGATGCCCATAGCCAGCCGATAACCTTTGCGACAGCACTTAACTCTACAGGTATACAACCTGACAGTGACTCATTAGCGGGGAAAAAGATAATATCAGTAACAGGTGCCTTTGCCGGCGCAAACGCCACAAATTCCCCCAACCAGACGCTGGGTGCAGGAAACATCAATCACACGATACAGGATAATTTCAAGTGGAAATGGGCCTACGATATTACCCCTACCATAAAAATGGCTTATACCTTGGGAATGTGGCAAAACAACGCACAGTCTCGGACACAAAGTTATCTGAAAGATGCAAATGGTAATTCAATACAAAGTGGGTGGGTTAATATTGGAGGTAGCGCATTCAATTTATCGCCCACAGATAGCCCTGCTTTCGCGGGCACCCAGACCGATCAGACAACCTGGTCGCACGGCATGAATCTCCGGTCCAATACCGGTGGGGAATTTGATTGGGAGCTGGTGGGTAGCGTGGTTGATTTAGGCAAGGATACCGTTCGCGCACCAACTGTCGATCCCACGCTTGCGTTTGCCGGCAATGCCCCGGGTAGAATCACCAGTTTGACCGGGTCTGGCTGGCATAC
>CAJDTQ010000080.1_pt1 | contig 20939 bp, 23 predicted proteins | sample 7389881 | NCBI WGS metagenome assembly CAJDTQ01 (sample SAMEA7055658, study PRJEB34461) | soil metagenome | biome: terrestrial ecosystem; feature: Peninsula; material: soil | place: Antarctica | collected 2016
CAGCGTGGCATTAGCCAGCGTAGCCAGAATAGAAGTACTGCGCAATCCATAAGTGTAGCGTTCGCTGGCTGCCTTACGCGAAAGAATGGCGGCGCCCCAAGCTAGTACAAGGCCGAGCACATCCGATAAATTGTGACCTGCATCAGCCACTAACGCCGTGGAGTTGGCGGCAAAGCCATAGCCGAACTCAACCACTACGAACGTTATATTTAAAACGATGGCAATCGCAAAAATGCGTCCGTTTTCATGCGGGTTCGCGTGCAAATGACCGATACCCCCGGCCCGTGGAGGCGGTCGAGACGAATCATGCTCGTGCTTGTGGTCGAAGTTTACCATCATGCTCCGCCTGGATGAGAAGGATGTATGGAATGTATATTATGTATCAGTATGTGCCAGCATATCGCCGGGCCAGCATTATCAGTACCACCCGACCCGATCCAAACCCCATCCAATAGGCACTGGTTTACTCACGAAGCACTCGAAACGGCCCGGCACAGAGGACCGGTTACGTGAAGCTCGCTCATAATGCGCGTCATCCCCTCCCCGATTTTAATCGCAACATGCTATGTTTGTTACCGTACAGAACATACACAGCCGTGGGTACACCATCTATCTTCCTCACCGATTTTTGACCTGACCATACTGGAAATCGATTAATAAACAAAAAAGGAAACTTCTCATCATGCCTATCGATAACAACCAAAACATGCAAGCATGCATTGATGCGTGCAGCCATTGCCACCAGACCTGCCTGCAAACCGCCATGAATCATTGCCTCGAATCAGGTGGCAAGCATGTGGAGCCCGAGCATTTCCGACTCATGATTAACTGCGCCGAAATTTGTCAGACGTCGCTTAATTTCATGCTGAGCGGTTCCAGACTGAGCAATCATGTATGTGGTGTCTGCGCCAAAATTTGCGATGCTTGCGCGGAAAGTTGCGAAAAAATTGACGGAATGGATGAATGCGCCCGCGTTTGCCGCAAATGCGCGGAAAGTTGCCGAAACATGGCAAGCCACAGCCACTGATTCCCGCAACCCCCACTCACATCGGGTGGCAGCAGTTGCGCCGCGATCCCGGGTTGATCAGGTACGTTTTAATGCAATACTTTTATATATAGCATCTAACAAGACCGAGATAGCCGATAAGGGGAAAAGCGGGTAGTCGAATTCAGGCTCTCCACCCCCTTTTGGTTCCTGGCTCAACAATTACCGGCCAAAGACGGCGGGTTAGGGTCGCGGACTGAAAATCCGGATACGCGTCGGCTGAACGACGCGTTCTGATCGGGTTCCATTTTGAGCTTATCGTCAAGTCGCGGCTCAAAGTGATGATCCAGATACTGCTTGATCATCTCTACCGTCATCTGCCGCCACCGTGGCACAAAAACAGCCTCTCGCCAAATATGCACGTGATCCTTGCTCACCACGCCTTTCACTATCCTGGTCAAAGGCTTCGCATGTCCCTCGTACCAGTTTTCGGGCTCGTTCCGCCACCTCTCCACTCGGCGCCTGATATCGGTATTTCGTTACCCGTACAAAATCGTACTCAATTAGAAAAATAGTATGACTGCCGTATCTGTAATCCATGCCGCACGTCCACCTGTTGCAGCATATTGCCGCAGTTAAAGCTGACCGGCTAAAGCCGATGGTTTAAACCTTGGGATGGAAAATTAACTTTTGAGCTGTTATCGGGATATCTTTTTATTTGCGAACTATCCGAAAATTGCGCCATGGACTATGTCTCATAGAATAACCACATTTTCAGGTGAACTAAATTATATTATGCGTTGTCTGTTCACACAGGCCACCGATAGTCTGTCTGCGCGCAATACCCGGATGGACCCTTGAACGAGTATACTTTAATGGGCTGCCTCGTAATGCGGCAGCCATAAGTATAAAAAACACAAATTCAGGGACTAGGCGGCATGGGTGACCGGGAAATCGATCAGCAACTGGTGGAACGCGCGCAACAAGGAGACAAACATGCGTTCGATCTGCTGGTGATCAAGTATCAACGCAAACTCGCACGGTTGCTGTCGCAATTTATACGCGACTCGGCAGAAGTGGAGGATGTAACCCAGGAAGCATTTATAAAGGCGTATCGCGCGTTGCCGTCATTCCGTGGAGACAGCGCGTTCTATACCTGGTTGTACAGGATTGGTATTAATACGGCAAAAAATTTTTTGGTGGCTCAAGGTAGGCGTGCACCGACGACGACCGCTGGTTACGATAACGAAGATGCCGAAGGCTTTGAGGAGGGTGGTCATTTACGGGAGATGAACACGCCGGAAAGCGAACTGACAAGCAAGCAGATCGCGCAAACGGTTAATCAGACCCTCGAGGAACTGCCTGAAGAATTGCGTACGGCAATTACGCTGAGAGAAATTGAGGGACTAAGTTATGATGAAATTGCAGTCATCATGAATTGTCCCATCGGTACGGTCCGGTCGCGAATATTTCGTGCCCGGGAAGCTATAGCGGAAAAACTACGGCCCCTGCTGGGGACCGGCAAAGATAAGAGGTGGTAGCATGCAAGATAAAATTTCAGCGTTGATGGACAGTGAATTGAATCCTGAAGAGGCGGCTGCTGTTGTCGACCAATTCAGAAAAACGGACGCGTTACGTGAGCAATGGGCGCTTTACCATCTGATTAGCGATTCGCTGGGGCAATCGGAGGTGAAACATTTCGATATCACACGTCGCGTCGGCGTTAGATTGGCGAACGAACCGGATATACCGGCTCTGCGTACACCGCGCTTGTCGATGAAGCACAAACCGATCGCTTACGCTGTCGCTGCTTCGATCGCGGCAGTGGCCGTCGCGGGATGGATGAGCCTGCAAACGATGCAACCTCCGGAACTGGCGCTGCAAAATATGGCGCAGAACAATCCAGTTGCCGTAACCGCTGTTCCGGCGATTACGACAACTGTGTCGGCTCCAGCGCAAATTAACGATTACCTCCTTGCACACCGCGAATTTTCTCCTAGTACCTCTGTGCATGGCGTAGCGCCCTATATGCGTACGGCCACGGAATCGCACCAAAATTTTGCCAGATGACACGGGTCGCGCTGGCTACCCTTTTCCTGTTATGCGCCAACGTTCAACCTGTATTTGCGCAACATTCGTCCGGTTCATCCCCAGAGGCATTAAACTGGCTGCAAAAGATCGCGGCCGCGCCGCGCCAGTATAACTACATCGGTACTTTCATTTATTCGTCCGGCAACCACATCGAAACATCTCGTATCATCCATGTCGTGAATGAGGACGGCGAACATGAGAAAAGCGAGGTGCTGGATGGGGCACCTCGAGAAATCATTCGTAATAATGACGAGATGAGGTGCTATTTACCGGAAAGCAAGACCGTTGTCACAGAAAAGCGCTGGCTTCGGAAGGTTTTTCCGGCGCTGCTGCCTCAGCCCTTGAATAATCTGGATGAGAACTATATTGTCAGAAAAGGTGGGCAGGAGCGCGTCAGCGATTACCTTTGCCAGGTAATCGAACTGGAGCCCAGGGATGATAAGCGCTACGGCCAGAAACTCTGGGTGGATATCCGTACGGGCCTGCTACTTAAAGCTGCGGTAATGGATAAGGACCGCGTTGTCGAACAGTTTGTTTTTACAGCACTGAAAATTGGCGGCAATATAGACAAAGAACTATTGAAATCCAAATATGCGGCGAAAGCTGCCGGTTGGCACACCACCAATCTTGTATCGTCCACGGTGGGACGCGGCAAACTCGGCTGGCAGATTAAAGACCCTCCTTCAGGATTCAAGAAGATCATCGAAATGAAGCGTCATCTCTCAGGAAAATCGGCACCCGTGGCGCATATCGCGTTATCGGATGGTCTTGCCGGGGTATCGGTGTTCATCGAACCGGTATCGAAGGATTCCCCACCGCTAAATGACGGGCTTTATCACAGTCGTGGTGCAATTAACATCTATAGCCGCACTATGGCGGACAACGTAGTAACAACGGTAGGCGAAGTTCCGCCGGCGACCGTAATGCAAATCGGAAACTCGGTAAGCAGGAAGGCCGATTAGAAGCGGAGATGGAATTTCAATACGGATTGAGTTGTATTCTGGCGCAGGCTGATAGCGAACAGCGAACCCGAGAAATGTGATCAGAGGTCTCCGCTCAACTCGCCTGCCATCAAGCCCGGGTACGGATACCGCTGTGGTGAGTAAAAACGTCCCGCCTATACCGTTTGATTCCTGAGCCTGTTACGAAACCGTTTCCAGCGACCTCTTTGACCTAAAGAATCGCAGCGAGATAGTAACGGTGTGAAGGCAGATTTCGGGGATTTTGAAGGCAAAAAGTTATTCTGCTGGTCGAAAACACACCGAAATATGAACCGACCAGACACTTTTGTGGCTGATTTCCTTTAAGTTCGACAAGGCTGCTGACGCGCAAGTTGAAAAGTTCGGTATGATAGTCCTGCAGAAGCTCAGCTATTATCCTGAATGGAAGGTTATTCGTTTTTATTCCTATGGAAGACAAAGAATGATACGCAAATTTATCCTGATGACGCTGATCGCATTGTCAACTACCGCTTTCGCCCAATTACCCGATTTTACCGGGCTTGTTGAGAAAGAAGGTCCCTCCGTGGTGAATATCAGCACGGTGCAAGCGCCCAGTATGGTGTCCAATCGGGAATTTCCGGGAATGCCTAATATTCCCGAGGATGACCCATTTTTCGAATTTTTTCGCCGGCACATGCAACCGTATGGCGCACCCAGGGATTTCGAATCGAAATCGCTCGGTTCGGGCTTCATCATCAGTTCAGATGGCTATATCCTGACCAATACCCACCTGGTGGATTCCGCCGATGAAATTACGGTAAAGCTTACCGACAAGCGTGAATTCCGTGCCAAACTGATCGGCGCCGATCGGAAAACCGACATTGCCCTTCTCAAAATTGAAGCCAGCGGCTTGCCTAAGGTAACTCAAGGTGATCCGGGAAAGTTGAAAGTCGGCGAATGGGTAGTGGCGATCGGCTCGCCCTTCGGCTTTGAAAACAGCGTGACCGCCGGCATCGTCAGCGCCAAGGGGCGCTCCCTGGCACAGGAAAATTTCGTACCTTTCATTCAGACGGATGTGGCGATCAATCCCGGTAATTCGGGTGGGCCGTTATTTAACATGAATGGTGAAGTGGTGGGTATCAATTCCCAGATTTATAGCCGTACTGGCGGCTTCATGGGTTTGTCGTTCGCCATCCCCATCGATGTTGCCACCAACATTTCAAACCAGTTGGTCACTACTGGCAAGGTAAGCCGTGGCAGGATCGGCGTATTGATCCAGGAAGTGACCAAGGAACTCGCGGAATCCTTTGGATTACCGAAACCTGACGGCGCACTCGTCGCTTCGGTACAAAAGGGCGGACCCGCAGATAAAGCCGGAATGGAAGCAAGAGACGTCATCTTGAAGTTTGACGACAAACCTGTGACCGCTGCAGGCGATTTACCGCGCATTGTAGGCGCCACCAAACCCGGGACGAAGGTACCGGTGGTAGTCTGGCGTAATGGCGCCACCAAAGAAATGGCGGTGACGGTAGACGAAACACCACCGGAAGAGAAACCGGTAGGCCGTGGCGGTAAACGGGGTAAAGCGCCGGACACGTCCAATCGTATCGGGCTGAGCCTGAGCGAACTCACCGCGGACCAGAAGAAACAACTGGAGGTGGACAACGGTCTGCTGGTGGAAGACATGGTGCCAGGCATCGCCAGTCACGCCGGCGTTCGCCCGGGCGACGTGATCCTCAGCATTAACAATCAGGATGTTACAACCGTTGAGCAATTCAACCAGTTGCTCAACAAGACCGGAAAAAAGCGTAATATTGCACTTCTGGTCAGGCGCGGTGATACCGCGACTTTCATCACGATGAAGCTCAATGGTAGCGACAACAAATAACCCGGCGGCTTCCGATACCGGTCGCGATCCATTTGCATTGATGGTATATAGCCGTGAGCATTGCCATCTCTGCCAGGACATGATCACCTCCTTGCGCGAATTGCAAATGCGACTTTCCTTTCACTTCGACGTGGTGGATGTGGATAGTGATGAAAAACTGCAGTCGCGTTACGGCTTAAAGGTTCCGGTACTGGTAGCCGGAGAGGAGGAAATTTGTCACTATCACCTCGATCCTATTGCGCTTGATGCTTATTTTGCCAAAATTCGCTAGCAACCGGTAAAGAATCACAGCGAAAAAGTGACTGGGTGAGGACAGATATCGGGGCCTATGATGGCCAGTAGTTATCCTTTTGGTCGAAGAAGCAGCGAGATATGAACGGGCCAGACGCTTTTACAGTTGTCAGACGCTTTTACAGCTGATTTCCTTTAAGTCCGGCAGACTGCTAGAATGCGTATTCTTGAATAGTCGGGGTTGCCGGGTTCTCACAAGACGCGCGAGGATCGATACCATACATTTTCAAGAGGGCACAGTAGTGCCCTTTTTAGTTGCTTATAATCCCGTCATGCCAATCACTATCCTCTTTGATTCCATTCCGATTCCCTGACCGCTGATGCAGCACATTCGTAATTTTTCCATCATTGCCCATATCGACCATGGTAAATCCACCCTCGCCGATCGCATCATTCATTTGTGCGGTTACGATCAAGGCACAAACGGCCGCGCTGGATTACAAATCGCGCGACGGCACTCATTATCTGTTGAACCTGATCGACACACCGGGGCATGTCGATTTTTCATACGAAGTATCGCGGTCGCTGGCAGCCTGTGAAGGCGCGCTACTGGTGGTGGATGCTTCGCAAGGTGTAGAAGCGCAGACCGTTGCTAATTGCTACACCGCAATCGAGCAGGGGATGGAGGTCGTACCGGTACTGAACAAGATCGATCTTCCTGCAGCCGAACCCGCGCGCGTCATTGAAGAGATAGAGGATATTATCGGCATCGACGCCCAGGATGCGCTGCATTGCAGCGCCAAGACTGGAGAGGGGGTACTGGATATACTCGAAGCGGTTATTACGCGTATCCCGCCACCCAAAGGCGACCCTGCTGCGCCGTTGAAAGCTTTGATCATAGATTCATGGTTCGATAACTACGTTGGCGTAGTGATGCTGGTGCGGGTATTGGATGGGATACTCAAACCCAGAGACAGGATATTGCTGATGGCCAGCAAAGCCGTCCATCTATGCGAGCAGGTTGGCGTATTCACGCCCAAGTCAAAAAATCGGGAATCTCTCGGTGCAGGCGAGGTCGGCTTTATTATTTCCGGTATCAAGGAATTGAAATCGGCTAAGGTGGGCGACACGGTAACTTTGGCGGAACGCCCCGCCAGCCAACCGCTGCTTGGTTTCAAAGAGATAAAACCCCAGGTATTTGCCGGTCTTTATCCGGTGGAATCAAACCAGTACGATGCTTTACGCGACGCACTGGAGAAATTGAAACTTAATGATTCATCGTTGCAGTATGAACCGGAAACATCACAAGCCTTGGGTTTTGGTTTCCGCTGTGGTTTTCTCGGCCTGCTGCATCTCGATATCGTGCAGGAAAGGCTGGAACGGGAATACGGCATGGATCTCATTACCACCGCCCCGACAGTTGTATATCAGATAATGATGCGCGACGGCTCGACAACTGAAATAGAGAATCCGTCAAAACTGCCTGATCTCTCGAAAATAGAGGAAATCCGCGAACCGATCATTACTGCCACCATCCTCGTTCCACAAGAATATGTTGGTGCGGTCATTACGCTTTGCATCAGCAAGCGCGGAACGCAGAAAAACATGCAATACATGGGCAGGCAAGTGATGCTCACCTACGAAATACCGCTCAATGAAGTAGTAATGGATTTTTTTGATAAGTTAAAATCCACAAGCCGCGGGTATGCCTCGCTGGATTACGAGTTCAAGGAATTTCGAGCTTCCGATCTGGTCAGGCTGGACATTCTCATTAACGGCGAAAAGGTGGATGCGCTGTCACTCATTGTGCATCGTGCCAGCAGCCAGTATCGGGGGCGGGAACTTGCACAGAAAATGCGCGAACTGATTCCCCGGCAGATGTTCGATATTGCGGTACAAGCCGCCATCGGCGCGCATATCATTGCCAGAGAAAGTATCAAGGCACTGCGCAAGAACGTGCTGGCCAAGTGCTATGGCGGTGACATCAGCCGCAAACGTAAACTGCTTGAAAAACAGAAAGCGGGAAAGAAACGAATGAAGCAGGTCGGGAACGTCGAGATTCCCCAGGAAGCCTTTCTTGCCATTCTGCAAGTGGGCGACAAATAACAACGATGGGCATCCGTATTGGAAAGGCTTGTATACGCCAGCCAGAGCAGTTTTTACCTTCAATACAGCGCCAAACATTATCACTCGGGAACGCGGAATGAACTTTCCTCTCATTATGCTGATACTGCTGTTAGCAACCGGCGGCATCTCATTGCTCGATCGCTTCGCGCTGCGCCGCCACCGCGCGCCAGAAGCACAGGGGCCATGGTGGGTGGAGTATCCAAAAAGCTTTTTTCCCGTGATCCTGGTCGTCTTCTGTCTCCGATCGTTTCTGGTGGAGCCCTTCAAGATCCCATCCGGTTCGATGATTCCGACCCTGCTGGTAGGGGATTTCATACTGGTGAACAAATATACCTACGGTATCCGGTTGCCCGTCATCAACCTCAAGCTGATGGATATCAAAGAGCCGCAGCGCGGCGAAGTGATGGTGTTTCGCTACCCCGAGAACCCCTCGATGGACTATATCAAACGCATCATCGGGGTTCCGGGCGATACCGTTACTTATCGCAACAAGAGACTTGCCGTAAATGATATCCCAGTTAAAACGCAGCCAGACGGGGAATATACCTATGTGGAATCCGGCCTGAATTATGTCTACAGCCATCGTTTTAGCGAATCATTGGGAGATCATAGCTTCAAGATTCTCATCAACTCCGACGTTCCTCCCATACAGCTTGCCGGCGTGCGTCCATTTTCCCATCATGAGAATTGCAGCTACAATGACAGTGGTTTTACCTGCAAGGTGCCTGAAGGCAATTACTTTACAATGGGCGATAACCGGGACAGCAGCAGCGATAGCCGGTACTGGGGATTTGTTCCTGAGCGCAACATCGTCGGCAAGGCGTTCATGATCTGGTGGAATTTCAATGATCTCAAGCGAATCGGGTTATCGATTGACTAGCCAGGCCGAGGATGAATCACGGCGGGTAAATTGTGTCATACGCTAACGCAGCGGCAGTTGCGGTCATCATCCGGATCAAGGATTGAATAAAACTTGTCAGGATATGAACAGTGATGCACTTTGCCGGAAAATCGGCTACAACTTCAATCGGCGGGAATTGCTGCGTCAGGCGCTGACCCACCGCAGCCATAGCCTCCCGCACAATGAGCGCCTCGAGTTTCTCGGCGATAGTGTGCTCAACTGTGCCGTTGCAGGATTGATATTCAGGCATTTCCCGGATCTTACGGAAGGGAATTTATCGCGGGTGCGGGCCAACCTGGTCAATCAACAAGCGCTGGCCGAGCGAGCTCAGATGCTTGGATTGGGAAAGCTGATCCGATTTGGTGATGGAGAACTCAAAAGTGGCGGGGAGCGGCGGCCTTCCATTCTCGCTGATACATTTGAGGCAATACTCGGAGCAATATACCTCGATGGCGGTTTCACCCAGGCCGAGAAGGTCATCACAGCGCTTTTCACGCCTTTACTGCAAGGATTGGATGCACAGACGTTAGGCAAAGACCCCAAAACACTTTTGCAGGAATATCTTCAGGGACTCAGGCTGGCACTACCGCAATATTCCGTCATCGCCACCACCGGAGAAGCTCACCAGCAGCAATTCACGGTGGAATGCATGATTGTAAAACCTGTTATTCGCACTGTGGGAGAAGGTGCCTCCAGACGCAGCGCGGAACAGGAAGCGGCGAAACAGGCTTACGAACAGCTTCATTCGCGTCATTAGCAAACCACGGATGGCGCAGAGAAATTCCTTATTTTTTTGCGCTGCATGCACTCAACACTGGCTCTCCCTTTCCCGTTAACCATTCCCGCATGAATCTCGACCTCGACCGTTATACCGATCCCAGCCATACCAGTGGGTATGTCGCTATCGTGGGACGCCCCAATGTCGGCAAGTCGACGCTGCTGAATAGCCTCGTCGGGCAAAAAATCAGCATCACTTCAAGAAAATCACAGACCACGCGCCATCGAATCAACGGTATTCTCACCGACGCACGATCCCAATTTATTTTTGTCGATACTCCCGGTTTTCAGACCCGGCATACGAATCGCCTGAATAGCGCAATGAATCGTATCGTTACGCAAAGCCTGCGCGATGTGGATGCGGTGATATTCGTTATTGAGGCGATGCGTTTTGATGATCGCGACGAAATGGTCGTTAAACTCCTGCCTGAAGACCGACCGGTAGTTCTTGCTGTCAATAAGGTAGATCGGATGACCGACAAATCGCGGATGCTTCCCTTTCTCGAAAAGATGGCAAAGGAATTCCCTTTCGCAGCCATCGTTCCGATTAGTGCTGAGCGAAGAACGCAGCTATCGGCACTGATAGACGCAGTTCGACCGTATTTACCGAAAAATCCGCCATTGTTCAGCGAAGATGAGGCAACTGACCGTGACGAAAGATTCATCGCCGCCGAGCTGGTTCGTGAAAAATTGTTCAGACTGCTGGGTGAGGAAATTCCCTATTCAACCAGCGTCGTCATCGATCAATTCAAAATGGAGGGGGAGCTTCGCAAAATTGACGCCTCCATCATAGTGGACAAAGCCAATCAGAAAGCAATCATCATTGGCAAGGGCGGAGAAAAACTCAAGCTGATCGGTACCACCGCGCGCAAGGATATGGAGGAAAATTTCGGCGGCAAAGTATATCTCAAGATTTGGGTAAAGGTTAAAAGTGGCTGGGCTGATGACGCGCGGGTTTTGAAAACCCTGGGGTATGCGTAAACCCCGCTGACGTATAATGATCGCGGATAAACAGCGTCAGGATGCCCAACCCGCATTCGTGCTGCATACCTACCCGTACCTTGAAACCAGCCTCCTGGTGGAAGCCTTCACACGCAATTTCGGACGGGTGCCACTGGTGGCAAAAGGAGCCAAGCGTCCAAAATCCGCATTCAGAGGTTTATTACGGGCTTTTCAGCCGCTGCAGCTCAGTTGGGGTGGAAAAACGGAACTGCGCACGCTGCACAAGGCGGAATGGCAAGCGGGCCAGATACCATTGCAGGGAACAGGTCTGATCTGCGGTTTTTACCTCAATGAGTTGCTGGTACGGTTGTTGCATCGTAACGATCCGCATGAACAACTATTCATATATTACCAGGAGGCGCTGTCCGGGCTGAGCAACGGGAAAGACTACGTTCCCATACTGCGGCGCTTTGAACAACGCCTGCTGCAAGAGCTCGGCTATGCTGTGACACTTGATCACGACGCCGCCTCCGGCAATCCAATCGATACGAATAAAGGCTACTGCTACGAAATCGAACGGGGTCCGGTACCGTTGAATGGACATAGCTGCGATCAGGGCTTGCAACTGGACGGCAAAACGCTTCTGGACATGGAGCGGGACGATTATTCCGACACGCTGACACGGCATCAGAGCAAAGCGTTGATGCGCTATATACTCAATCACTACCTGGGCGATAAACCGCTTCATACGCGCCAATTGCTGAAAGACCTTCAGCAGCTTTGATATGTTATTTGGATAATCGCTCGTGCTTGCGCCAAACTCAACGCATGTAAACGCTTGAAACCAGCAAGCTGGAGCGCTCTATACAGGAAGACATAATAATCAACCTGGAGCGGAAAAAAATAGATGCGACCGAATATCGAGGCATTTCCTGATCCAGCGACATGGACGCTTAACCGTATTGTCTTTTACGAGGCTGGTGGAACCTGCGCAATCTTCGATCTCGGTACGGCACACGTTGATTTCCCCGCAGAAAATGCGCGCCAGCTATTCCGATCGATATGCGAACTATTGGAACAACCGCCGGAGGCCCGATTATTCATGTGCCACGACCACCCTCTCCCGTCCACCCGCAGTCTGCTCGGGGACTACTGTCGCTGAACAGCGGGTGAGTATCATACACGTGGCGCGACGGCATCTCCGAAGACAATTCTGTCGCCATGCGCGAGGCGAGTGACGTTGCTACGACCTAACTAACTTACGCCGTCTACTACCAATACGTCGCACTTCATTCCCTGAAGCACTTGTTTTGCTACCCCGCCCGGCAACACTCTCTCCTTATCCGATAGCCCCTGCTTCCCAACAACGACCAGATCAGCCCTGAGCGCTTCCGCTTTTTCACGGATTACAGGCAATGTCGAGCCTAATTCAACAGCATATGACAAAGACTTGCTGGCAATTTCGAACTCGGACACAAGCCGCTGCATCTCGATGTTCTTTTGCTCCCGGAGCTCGGCACGGTAAAGCTGAATCTGCTGATTGCCCACGCCAGCAAAATGAAGCGCTGATTCGAGTGGCACCTCGAATACATGTAACAAGGTGATATTCGCATATGGAGCGATATCGGTAACATATGCTATTGTCTGCCTCGTAGATTGCGAGAAATCCACTGCTATCAGTACCTGTTGGTAAGAAACTTCCGGTTCCTGCTTGACAATCAACAGCGGCCGACGCAGTACTTGCATTACTTTATCAACATTGGAGCCGATGAACAGTTCTCGTATAAAGCCGCCGCCGTGTGCACCGAGAACTACCAACCCAGCGTTCAAAATATTTGCATAGTGGGCAATTTCGTCATGAGTGCGGCCGACATTCAATGTTACTGTTGTGACTGGAATACCATAGCTTGCGGACAACCTTTGCTTAACCTCGGCCATTTGTTTACGAGCTGATTCAATAAGCTGCCGTTCCGTGTCCAGAAGTGGATGGGTAAGGTTACGCCAGGATTCCAATGCCAGATTATCGATGACATGTAGCAGATCCAGCGATTCGCTTTTTAGTTCATGAGCCAGCATGGCAGCACGTGCTTCTGCCCTGGCCGCGAATGGAGACATATCGGTAGCTACCACTACCCTTTTGATTGGGAACATGATCAATTTCCTCTAATACTCTTCGATGAGACGCATCAACTGATGTAAACTTCGCGTGAAATCTTTATAGGCAAGATAACAACATGATACAGAAATAGATCGACAATACCCTCAAGCAGGTCTATTACATTTCAAATTTACACGCTCGGTATGACCGATATTCTTTTCAGGTTATTGTCATAAAACGAATTTCGAAACCGTAGCATCCCGCTTCAGATTATTTAATCCATGTCCAATTATGTTGAACATGGATGAGCGTCATCCGAACAAAAGATACGCCGCCAACAGAAACCCCGCTATGGCGATAGATACAGATAGAAATGATGTAAGCCATGGAATGGACAGGTTGGGCAAATCCTCCGGCGCGAGAGAACGCACGTATAGCCTGTGATTATGGAAAGCCCCCAGGATAACTGAAGAACCAGCCAGTACGAGAATAATACCAAGTGCTTTCGAAGGCCAGTGAGGATCCGCTGCCGAGATACCGGTTGACGCCGCCATGAGGTTCAGGAACAGTCCGAACCTGGCCACCACAAAACCAAGCGCCGTTATCGTAAGTCCTGTGCGCACCCATGCTAAAAGTGTGCGTTCAGCCGCAAAGAAAACACGTGGATCCGACATTTTTTCCAGCTCGCGCTCCTTTCACTAATAGAATACGAATTGCACACCAAGCATGTTGTCCTTCCAATACAGTCTATTATAGTATAGTGAGTTTTTATCTGAGCATCACGCAATTCAGGTCCTGTGTAGGTTCATCGGCAACCCTGGTATCACGCTTAGGCTTATGCTGGCAACCAGTCGACGCCGTGTCTGCTCAAAGGTTTCTCCACGCATATATCGAGTGACGAGCAGGACACGGAAGCCCAGTCGCTGCATGCGTTATCGCTCTCGCAACCGCGATGCAGACGGCAATTATTGAGACAAGCAAGAACTATGATAAAACTCGGCGTCAATATTGATCACGTCGCAACGTTGCGGCAAGCGCGACGCACGACCTACCCCGACCCTGTAGAGTTAGCGTTAATCGCCGAATCTGCGGGAGCGGATGCGATTACGCTGCATCTGCGCGAAGATCGCCGCCACATCCAGGACAGTGATGTGGCGCGTTTGCGCAGTTCGCTTAAAACCCGCATGAATCTTGAAAGTGCGGTGACCGATGAAATGATCGATTTTGCGCTACGCATCAATCCTCAAGATGTTTGTCTGGTGCCTGAAAGACGCGAGGAACTGACAACCGAGGGCGGGCTCGATGTGCTGCAGCACTTTGGGCATCCGCGTATCGCTGTTCATCGATGCGGACCGTGCACAGATCGAAGCAGCAGCAGACTCCGGTGCACCGGCTATCGAAATTCATACCGGCCATTATGCCGACACGCAAACCACCGGCGAGCAACAGCATGAACTGGAGAGGGTTCGCATCGCGGTAGCGGAAGGACTTCGCCATGGGCTGAAGGTCAATGCCGGCCATGGATTGCATTATCACAACGTCCAGCCCATCGCGGCGATCACTGGTATATCCGAGCTCAATATCGGTCATTCAATCGTAGCCCGCGCTTTATTTGTCGGTTTTGAACAGGCTGTGCGGGAGATGAAAAAGCTGATGATCGAAGCACGTAAATGATTTATGGGATCGGGACAGATCTGGTCGAGCCATCACGTATTGCACGACTACTGGAAAAATATGGCGAGCGTTTTGCCAAAAGATTGCTGACAAATGACGAATGGTCTGACTATATCAAGAGCGCCCAGCCTGCCATGTTTCTGGCCAAGCGTTTTGCCGCCAAGGAAGCGCTTTCCAAAGCGATTGGCACGGGTATGCGCTACCCGGTAAGCCTGAGTCATATCAGGATAGCCCATGACGATCTGGGAAAACCCTATTTTATCTTTCACCCGGCATTGAGCATGCTCTTTACGAACGAAGGCATTATCAACCATCATCTTTCCATCAGCGACGAGTTAAATCTTGCCTGCGCTTTTGTTATTCTGGAAAAATAGCGGTCACTCCAGAATATAAATTTCTTGTGTGGCTGAAGCAGTTTGTCGAAATACGAGATGTGGCAGCACGGACATTTCCTGTACCTTTTCTTCCCGAAATTTTGAATTCATAGAGACACGTTATGTCGCTCGGCCCTGTCATGCTTGACATCGAAAGCACGCAACTTACTGCCCGCGACAAGACAAAGCTCCGACACCCGCTGGTCGGAGGCGTAATCCTGTTCACGCGCAATTACTCATCGTTTATGCAGCTTCAGCAGCTAACCACCGAGATTCATGCACTTCGAACGCCGCCATTATTGATTGCAGTCGACCATGAGGGCGGAAGGGTACAACGTTTCCGAAAGGATTTCACAAGGCTCCCCCCTATGCGCGAACTGGGCAGAATCTGGGACACACACCCCGGCGAGGCTCGGCATCTGGCGCAGCAGACGGGCTACGTATTGGCGGCAGAATTGCGCGCAGCGGGCGTGGATTTCAGCTTTACTCCTGTACTGGACATGGATTACGGGCAAAGCTGCGTCATCGGTGACCGTTCCTTTCATCGTAAACCGCTAGTGATCACCGAGTTGGCACATAGCCTTATGTCCGGCCTGAGATCCGGCGGTATGACCGCGGTAGGAAAGCATTTCCCCGGGCACGGCTATATTCAGGCGGATTCCCATATTGAAATGCCGGTCGACGAACGATCTTATGCAGAAATCGAAGCAAATGACCTCGTCCCATTCCGCAAGATGATCGATTTCGGTCTTGCAGGTATCATGCCGTCGCACGTGGTCTATCCTAAGGTGGACATGCGCCCGGCAGGCTTTTCCGATATATGGCTGAAAAAAATTCTCCGCGGAAAACTTGACTTTGAAGGTTGCATTTTTAGCGATGATTTGAACATGAAAGGCGCAACAGTTATCGGAGATGTGGTGCAACGCGCACAAACAGCACTAGCGGCCGGGTGCGATATGGTCCTGGTGTGCAATGATCCCGAAGCCGCAGCTATGTTACTGGCGGCATTACAATTTGATATGGCGGTCATCAGCGTGGTCCGCCTCGCGCGCATGCGAGGAAGGCGCCACCCTGATTCAATCGCAAAACTGCGTGAGAATGCACGCTTTGTTAAAGCAGTCGAACAGATCGCGGGCATTGGAATCCGGAGCGGCGAGTTGCCGTTGGCATAACGCATCAGGTTCCTCTTCTATCTCCGCCACGTCGGCTGGCCATCTCGGTAGAGTTATAGTAATCGTATCGGCAGGTATGCCTTCAATTCCCAAACAGAACATCGCGTTGCGTCCGCATAGCGAGTACACCTGAATTTATCCGCTTATGGTTGAAAAAACGGCAAATGCAACTATATTGATTGTTAAGTGCTGATTCAACTTTGCAGCATTGAGCACAACATCAACATTATGGAGGCATTATGGCTATAACACGTTATGAACCCTGGAGCCTGTTGCATCAATTACATAGAGAGCTGGACCGCGCGCGCGAGGTCGGCGACGGCGAGGGATCGACTGCTACCGCCGAATGGGCGCCAGCAGTGGATATCAAGGAGGACCCTGATAAGTTCATTCTCCAGGCAGACCTTCCAGGAGTCAAGCCGGAAGAAATCGATATCAGTATGGAAGACGGCGTGCTGACTATCAGGGGCGAAAAGAAAACCGAAGCCAAAACTGAAAAAGAAGGATACAAGCGGGTTGAGCGTACTTATGGCTCTTTTTACCGACGCTTTAGCTTGCCCGATACCGCAAATCCGGATGCGATATCTGCACGATCAAATCATGGGGTGCTGGAAATCGTAATCCCCAAACGTGAAGCTGTCCAGCCGAAGAAGATCAGCGTTACCTCTGCCGAGTGAGTGACCTGACGGAGTCTTCGGACTCCGTCTTTTTTGGACCAAAAAAGGTTTTGTGAGGGGCGGGGCTGGAGCCAACCTGTCATTAAGCCAGGCTGAGACTGGACAGCGTTAACCGCTGTCTGTCATATCAAATCTCAACCGCTGCGCTTTATTCCGAGTCCGGCCTTTTCGGTAAGGTGCTTGTTGACAAATGAGGTGAAAAACGAGCTGTAAACTACCGGATTCAGGTTTATGGTTGACGATCGATACGCACGCGATAAGTCAGCATGGCCTTGCCGTTCGCGGGAATTGATATTTTCCATTCCGCAATGCCGGATGTGCTTTTGATATGAGGATGCGATTCCGAAACCATCGTCCAGTCTCCTGGTACAGGTTCTCGTACAACCACTGTAACCGATTCTTTTTTTGCACTCTTCAAATCTATTTGAAAGGCAGCTTCGACTACGCCATCATGGCGCCCTTCCCCGCCTGATCTCTTGAAATCCGTCTGCTTTTTATCGGCAGTCACATCAAACGCTTCGCCCAGTTTCAAGCGCACGGGTCCATTTCCTGGCGTATGGTCGATCTGATCCTCGCCCACGAATTGCGCGTTACCCTTCGAGTCTTTTTTGTAAACCCGTACCATTCCCTTGGGCAGGGGAAGACCCAGATTGTCGCCGGTATTTTGAAAATCAAAAAATACGCCAACTTTTGTTATCTGGCCGAGGTCCGCACTCTGGCTGAAGTAATAATAATCCGCTCCGGACAGCAAAAATTGCTTCGTGACGGAAATATTATTCGCAGACATCAACGCCACCTGCTTGGTTTGAGCCTCTGCCAGCGTTGTGGCTCGCGGAAGCGTATAGAAGTGATAATCGAGCAGCGACTCCCGCTTCATCTGTGTGGCATCCGCCATTTCGGCCGCCATACCCATCACTTTGCGTTGCATCAGGGGCCGCTGACGGGTCCGGTTCAGATCACCCGCCACGAGTTGCAACCGCGCATTCGGATAAGCAATTCCACTTTGATTGATCAGCGTAACCCAGCCGTTGAAATCGAGATGATCTTCGCGATCGCTCAATTCCGCCACATAGTCTGCGCGCCAGGAGAGGCCAGACGTCAAATAAGAAAGTTCAAGGTTCTGTTCGCCCTGTACAGTATTGATGAGCGAGATCACCAGGGTCGGCTTATCGCGCAAGTCCCTTGGCACGTCAGGAAATACCAGTCTGCCCGGATTGCCCGTCTCGATACGATCGTCGAACTTGAGTACCGCCCCATTACTTGCAGCCAGCACTATGGCTGTTTCTCTGGTTTCAGCGCCCGTCACCGGGTGGGTGCGGATAGCGATTACTTCCTTTCCGACATACCTTTCCAGTAACTTTTCCGGCGTCAACAGATCGGAATCAAAATTCTGCTCCAGCAATCGAAATCCCGTAGCGTGTGCCGGATTACGCAACTGCGCCGTCTCAGGGCGTATCTGGCCCGAGATGTCACGCCAGGCAAGTCTGTTGAAATCCAGGTCAAGTTTGACTTTGCGCGTATCTTTCACTAGCGCCAGATCGTCATTGTAAATGGTAACAGCCATGCTCTTCTGTTCAGTAGCAGTGACGACCTTCTCATCGCTGACCCCTCCCGAAACCGCGACAGCACCGAAGGAAGCCATTGCCACATTCGCTGCGACGATTCCTGTTGCCCATATTTTCAGCATTTCATCACCTAACTTCCATTCTCTTACTCAGCAAGTTCTACAGCGGATTTATTGCTGGCGCCTGAATACCCCTGCGCGACGCGATAATATACACGCCGCAGTGGCTTACCGTCCCGAATGATCGCCAACTCCTCTACCGGCCCCGGCTGAACGAGCGCAGGTGTAATATCGTCCACGCCTGCGATATCATACTCGAGCTGACGAGGCTTCATTCCCACCAATATAATTGGTCGAGTCGTCGGTGGCTCGGATGGATACCAGAAATCGTACATGGCGGCGTTCTGGCCGAACATATTGCGCGAGCGTATGTCCATCGGTTCCTCTTTATTATAGAAAGTCAGGGCGCTGGCGACCGACCACCGGCTCATTCCCACCACGATAGGCTCTTGCCCGGCCTGCTCCCGAACTACGGCTACAACCCGCTCAATCTCCTCTGTTGCCTCTCGCCAGAAGTAGTGCTGATTGAAAACCGCATACGGAACTCCGGGTATTCCGAGCACAACATAGTGAAGCGCGAATGCATAGAGAAACAAACAAATACCGATGGCCGGTTTCCACGCCACTCTGACACGGTTTGCCAAACCCAGCCTACCGGTTTGACCCATCATCCACGCCATGGTGGGCAGCACCGCAAGCCATACCGGCGCTGTCCAGTGAAACTTTGGCGCCCCAAACAGGCTGAGCCAAAAAAAAGCGGCAAGCGGCACAACAGTGAATACACGTATGAACAGGCGTCGCCTGTCCATATGTGGATTAGGGGCGCCATTTTTACCGAGCAATGCCAAGCCGGCAGCCAGCATGCCCACAGGCGTTAAAACCAGCAAAATGTGGACAAACAACAATTGCAACGAAAATTGGCTGCCTATTCCCGTAGCCCGCTGAGATTGAAATCGGATCGACGCCCAGTCGTGCTGGAAATTCCAGATAATCACCGGTAAAAACAGCAGTAGCGCAAGCGCGGTGGCCAGATACGCATGTGGCCGACGCAGCCAGCGGCGCGAAGCGGGATCCAGGATCACAAACAGCAACGCCGCCGGACCCAGCAGGCCCAACGTATACTTGGAGAGAATGCCCAGACCGAAAGCAATGCCCATACCCAGCCAGGCCCAGTTGCGGTCGGCCAGTAATGCCCGTTCCATATAGTAGAGGGTAGCAGCCCATGCGGCCAGCAGCGGCGCATCCGGAGTCATGAGCACGGCGGGGACAAAGCCAAGCGGCAACACGGCCAGCAGCAACGCCGCGCGCATAGCGGTTGGCTTATCGTACAGATTGCGCGTCAGCGCATACAAATAAGCCATCGTTATCAGGCCACAGCAAAACGAGCCGATCCGGACCCCGAACTCGCTGTTGCCAAAGATCGCGGTACCCAGCCAGATCAGCCAGGCAACCATGGGCGGATGATCATAAAAGCTCAGGTCCATGGAATCAGTTCGGCTGTGCCCAGATAGACCAGGCGCAACAGGACGGCAAAGGCAACGATTCCGACTGAGGCCACCCGCCAGCGCACTTCGGGCGAGGGCGGATTCACTGTGACGGGAAACACGTAGAATGCGGTGCCAAAGTAGTTGATGACAGCCGTTGCGGCGATGGCCGGGAAGATGGCCAGAAACGGGGGCAGGTGCCAGCCATCGATCAGCAGGACCAGTACACCGCCACGCAGCAGTAACGCGAACATGCCTGTGGTGAGGGCGCGGCCCAACTGGTGCCATCGCAGGTCGCCTGCATGATCGCGGAATGACCTGCCGGAATTGAGCGAGTAATTCACGGCCGTAGCGGCGAAGAAGCTCGTGATGTGCGCCAGGGCGAGTCCGGAACCGCGGCTCAAAAGGAATTGAAACAGTAACGCGTCGATGGCGACGACTAACAACCCGACTGCTGCAATGCGACCGGTGGCGCCGACTGGGACGGTGCCGCCGGCCAGCGTCATGAGGCGTTGCAGGCAGGCCCACTGTGAGCGGAATGATAATCTGGAGGTGCCGTGGTGGATGCGATGGCAAAAGCGGATGGGTACTTCCACGACCCTGAGCTTGCCCTGGCCTGCCATGAGCAGTTCAAGCAGGAGTTTATGGCCGTGTGCGGGTTCGGCAATGGGGATGGCCAGTTCCCGCCGGAAGGCAAAATATCCCGAGGTAGCGTCGTTTACGTCGCAGAGGGGGCGGGCGAGCCAGTTGGCGAGGCGCGAGAGCCATCGGCGCGGCAGGGGCTCTCCTTCGGTGCTGCCGCCCGGTACGTAGCGGCTGCCGATGGCGATGTCGCAGTTTCCGGCCAGCAGGGGGGCAATCAGGGCAGGCAAGCGTTCCGGCGGGTGGCTCAGGTCTGCATCCATCACGACGATGACATTGCCGCGCGCGGCTGCCACCCCGGCCAGGACGGA
>CAJDTQ010000063.1_pt1 | contig 20709 bp, 21 predicted proteins | sample 7389881 | NCBI WGS metagenome assembly CAJDTQ01 (sample SAMEA7055658, study PRJEB34461) | soil metagenome | biome: terrestrial ecosystem; feature: Peninsula; material: soil | place: Antarctica | collected 2016
AATGTTTTTATTCAGTAAAGAATAATTGATGCACTGAGGCTCAAAGGCAAAAACCTGAATGTCCTTCCCGTATTTTTTTGCGGGATACAAGGAATACTGGCCAATATTCGCACCCAGATCAAAGAACCGCGATCCGGGTTCGAAGCTGTCGAGCCAATTCAGCGTATCGGGCTCTTTAATGGAATAAGTTTTGGCTCGCTGAAGCGTCCGGAAGTTATCCACGGCGATGCGTATGGACTGACCTTTTACATTTACTTGTGTGTAACCGCCTTTTAGTCCATAAAGCGCGACAGACAACCCGGAAAGAGCATCCATGAAAAACGAAGACATATTTTCTTCAGCTGCAGGCTGATTAGTGGAGACAGGGATTAGGTGTATGCCGAAGAATATCTGTTTTATCCGGTTTAATCCCAAATATTTTATCAAAGACCAAAGCTGCGACCACCGCGGTAGCAATGATTTACCTCGAGCATACGGATATTCACACGGGAATTTTCAATTCCGAGAGAGAAACTCCGCTTTATCTGCAGGGCAAGCTCAAGTCATCAAGGATGTCCACAGTGTAGCGAGAAGCAGTTTCTGCCAGCACCGGCAAGACGTCTTCAACACTCACGCCCTTTCTTGTCAAAACGCTTTTTTTGATAAACGGGAACTTGAATTCGGTAATAAGAGGCTTCCATAGATGTAAAGTCGGCTCTATCCACCTCAAAGGTATTTGATTAAAATTAATTCGAGCCAAAGCGGGTTCTAGGCCATAAAGAGCAGATAACCGAAATCTGTGACGGAGAAGACGGGAAAAGCCGACTTCATATTTCCGGATAACGACATTCTTGAATTCCAGAATATCGACCTCTTTGAAGAAGCGAAGAAATTCTTCAGATAACACTACATTTTTCTTGCAATACAGAAAATAAGATTGCAGATGTGGATGAAATTGAAAAGAATCGGTCATGCCGATCACATCAGCGTCGCAATTCTCAAGTGTAGTAACGATATCACTGATGTTGAAAAGTGGCCCGATAACGCTATCATTGGCTAACAGTAGACCGGTATGGTCCTTGTACTCAGTGTATTTTTCCAGTCCCGTTTTCCATCCGTAAAAATCGTAGCCTTTATTCTCCCTGTTTATGATTCTTACGCAGCATCTTGAAAGTTTCTCCAGGTCTGAACCTGAAATGTCATCGCTCGAGCTGATAAATATGATGTTGAACCCGGCCAGTGCGAGCGCATCAAGGTACTGATACACATTTTTTCTGACAATATTTTCGTCATCATAGCTACAAAAAAGGCAGACCGGTTTAGTGTAATCCGGCGACACCAGCCCTTTTTCATTCAGCCTGACCAGCGGTTCCTTACGCATCTTCTTCCGCATGAGCAGATAAACAGATAAATCCAGGGCATATCTCAATTCCTTGACTATCATCTTGACGACCCACCTCATTGGCCAGGGAGTCCGCCGATTCCTCTGTTTGTGCACAGATATTTTCATACACCTCGATCAATAAATCCCACAAAAGCCGGGACATAAAATGGTCGCGTTACATGCCAGCCATATCGAAATATCCCGAAAAATTTTTTCTGCACGTTCAGCGGTTCCACGGGCGGGTTGCATCTCGCCCTGAAACACGATCCAGACAGGTTATCGTTAATAATGATATCTTGTAAAAACATGAAATTCAGGCGGCTTATTCAGAGATAGAGATAAATCACGCGAGCATGCGTTTCAGTATTTCCAGCGTATTGGCTTCGCCTATTCTTGTGTCATTGCGAACGCGAAGCATTCGGGAAAATCACACGGCAATACCCGCTTTGTGCCGCGATGAAGGAACAATGCCGTCAAACTCCGAATTCGAACAACATGGTTCGCGTTACACTGCGAACCAGGCCGAATTTCTCAACCGTTGTTTTGCGGATTAATGCATAGCCCTGCTCAATTTCACGACCAGTCAAGCCAGAATTAGCCTTCACCTGCTGAAGCTACGTGTGTAATGAGATGCATGCTGATACGCTATCACAACGGGGCGCTCGCAAGCCCGTACGACCGACTGCTGAATCCCGCTCAATGCTTCTGATATAGACCGATCAGTTCAGAATATGCGATGACATGTCCTTCCATCGCTTTCTCCAGCTTTGCCTTGGTTGGTTGCTTCAAATCCGGCAGAACCGTGTCCAGCGCGTAGAGTTTATGAAAATACCGATGCTTTCCAATCGGCGGACACGGCCCGCCATAGCCGGTACGCTGCCAGTCGTTAAGCCCTTCCAGTGTTCCAGGGGGAAGATCTGCCGTAACGATCGCCTCCGATAGCCCCTTGGCGCTGGGCGGAATGTTGTACAACACCCAATGCACCCAGGTTCTCTTGGGCGCCGCAGGATCAGGCGCATCGGGATCATCCAAGATTAAAACCAGGCTTTGCGTGCCCTTGGGCACTTCGGTCCAGAAAAGCTCCGGCGAAGTGTCATGGCCATCGCAGGTATGGCGCGCAGGAATTACGCCGTGAGAAGAAAAAGATGAAGATGTTATAGTCATTGACATGCTAGGTTTCTCCTTTTTTTCGTTTTTTACCTTCTGGCTCATGAGTAAGGCAGTGTGATCCGCTGCATCTACTTGGACCGGCAAACAGGTAAAGAAAATTCCCGATAAGGCGGCGAGGTAGGCGCGAAAAATAAAATGCAGCCTTTTACTCATCGTCATGCTCACCTGTCAGGATATCGGAATGGTACGCATCGGCGGAACCCTGAAGCCACTGCCAGCGTCTTCATGAATACCGTGCTACCTTGCAGACAGCTGATCGGCTCAGGCAGTTTCTACCTCGCACTTTAGGCATTGTGCACGCACCTCTCAAACATGCTGTCACAACGAACAATCGTGCAAAAGCCAGGTGGCGTGATATGGATGTCCATGGGAAGACTCCTATCTATGAATCACATCAACTCATGCGTCAGATGAGAATTCGAAACGACATCTTATGCGAGGGTTGCTACCGCCATAAGCAGGCCGACAGGCCGGTCACTGAACCGGTAGTGCTTTAGCTCCCTTTAGCGGTCGACGCCGCCTCGCATTTGACAGGATTGCGCCGATTCCGCCAAAGTGACAAGCGTTTCAATGCCGTGCCGATTTCGTGCTATACAGAAGCAATGTGCGCCGGAAACCTACCGCGCAACCATTTCGGATGTTGCCCATTTTTTTCGACAGGATGATCAACATAGCGAGCCATCAGATCACCCAGGGATTGATATGCTATTTAACCTCAATCCGTCTCGCAGCTTTACTCCCTTTCTTTGGAAGCGTCAGTTTCAGCGTGCTGTTTTCATACCTGGCCTCGGCTTTTGACTCATCCACATCACTTCCCCCAGTAAAGCTCCCGTAGCTCGATCCCTGGTGGCATTAGCGACACATGGCGCTTTCACCCTCTTTTTTCTCTTTTCCTGCCGGGTCTCACAGCTGATGGAAACTTTATTCCCTTCTGCTTGCACCTTGATATCTTCCTTCTTTACCCCTGGGATCTGTGCGCACACGGTATAAGCCGAATGATCACGTAAACGAGTAATTATCAGAACGTTTTTAAGCGATTAAAAATCCTTTTCGGCATATAGCACACCACCTGTTTCCGCGCCGGCCTCCAACCAGTCTTGCGCCCCGTCATAAACGTCACCATCAGGTTCATACCCCTCAACGCTGTAATAATAAGCCGCGGTGGAAATCACGTAATGGCGTTGTCTTTGCTCGCGCTTGACCGATTCAGAAGCATCCGTTGTTGTTGAGTCGCCTGGCGTCGGTTTTTCGGGCTGCTCAACAGCGTTGCCAATAAGGTTGCTGGCGGCTGTAATGGTTTTATTAGCTACCACGCCCGGTTTGCTGGATGGTCTGTCTGACAAGATAAGCTCCTTATAAGGTGATTGATCGGACTATGCGAATGGGTATCACCCATTCGCATACCTGTCCAACGATCAAATGAGGAAAAAAAGAACCAATTTTTAACACCTCGTCATGCCTGCCTCTGTGCGCTGACCGCCGCGTTTCGGATCGCAATCGTCAGCGGGGTTATCTACGCAGGTTTTGCCGCCAGGGCATGGAATGCCGGCAATTCCACCGCATGCTTGGGGTTCGGATTTCTTGCATTCCCCTTCACGCTCTATCGATACTCCCGCGGCGGCGGCGGTGCAAGCATTCCCGTAAGTCTTACCATCGCAACCACAAACAGGGCGATATTCCCTGGTGCAAATGGTAGGCTTGGTTTTGCACTGGCCTTGCGCGTCCGGCATCTTGCATTTGCCGATGCCGAAATCGCAATACTGTTTTGCGTCAGGACAGGCTGTTCCCGCAATACCTCCACAGACTGCCGGCACAGCGACATCAATCGGCTTGCATTGCTCGGCGAGTTCCACATTGAGGAAGGTTCCCGCCTTGGGATGAATGGCGCGCAACTGCTTGACGAAAGCATTGAACTGTTTTGGCGTTGCGCTAAAACCCGCTTCCGCGCAGGCGTTCAAGCCGCCTTCGATCGGAATCGGGCCGCCTGTTCTCGGGCTATAGACAGCGAAGGTATCGACGGTATCAGCAATAATCGCTTTTCCGACCAGCTTGCGGACCGATTTCAATGCGGCGTTATCCAGCGCTCCTCCAGAACTGCCGAGAGAGATATTCACGGCACGACTCGTGCTATCTCCACCTTCTCCAGCATTCTCGGCAAACGCGGGCATGCTAAGCAGGGCTGCTCCAATCAGTAAAACATAAGGCAATTTCTTCATTTTTTCCTCCTATCAATAGTTAACGAAACAACCACTCAGATGCCCAAACCATGCAGCGTATAAAGCGGCAGGGCTGGCTACTGCTCTCGCTGCTCTACTACTCTTTTCTACTCGGCAGTCAAATTAGTTCCACCGGCATAGTCCGACGACATTATTTAAAATAGATCACATTTGTTTAAAAGCAAGGAATTAAATGGAGACGCTTGGTACGGGAGCGTTGTGTGAAAGCACTACCGCAGCAGCGCCTGCGGCAGAGCGCGGCGGCATTGACAGCATTAATACGGTGCCGGCACACCTGAGAAGCGAGTATGGAATTACAGATGGGAAAGAATTATGTTGAAGCGATCAGTCTGTCGGACTTGAAAAATAGAAGCTGAAAAGTGACTGAATAAGAGCAGATTATGGGGATTTTGAAGGCCGATAGTTATTGTATTCGTTAAAGCGCGACCAAACATGAACCGGCCAGATCCTTTTGCCGCGCTTTCCTTAAAGGTGGCAGTTGCCAAACGTTTAAAAACCCGACGGATAGGTCTCGTCCATTTCACCGGGCCTCTTGTGAACGAATGACGGTAACGGTTGCACAGCTTCCGTTTTATCGATATGAATCATGAAATCAAATTGCCGTGGCAGGGATGAATAGAAGTAATGACTTGCGCGCTCGGTTTCAGGTCGGTAAATTACCCCGATCGCCCGTTGAAGTTTTTTTTCTTTTAGCAGGCTAACAGCTTCGTTTTCGTCCCGAAGGTCAAGAAGGAAACGCTCCTTTTCAAGTCGCGAAAAAATTGCTTCGTAACTTCCGGGCAACGGGTCGCGAACAGTTTTCGTTTCTGCCGGACCATCCCAATCCGATGCTGCGGTTACCGTGCCGCGACTGGTTGAAAATCCGATACTAAGCGCTCTATTCCCGTATTCCTCATTCACCAATTGGCCGACATTAATCTCGCCGCGCTGCGCCATATCTGTCGCTGCAGCATTCCCCAGATGAGAATTATGTGCCCACACAATAATTCGCGGCTCTCGGCCCATCCGGCTTTCCAGATGAGTGGCGAGTTTTTCAAGTGTTTCGAACATATGCCGGTCTCGCAAATTCCAAGTGCTGGGCCGGCCTCTGAACATTGCACGGTAATATTCCTCAGCATTTTTTACCAATTCGGCATTCTGCCGAGCTGAGAAATATTCGTTTCCGGCAAAAGCGCCATCCTGTTCAACATAGAGGCGTGCTTTCCGCTGCAGTTCCATGAGTTGAGCCATGACTTCCTGCTCGCAGGAATCCCATCTGCCTGAGGCAATGGCATAGCCATACGCCTGGGGGTTGCTGATGAACTCCCCAAAGCAGCCATAGCGCGCTCGCGCGATCGCGGCTTCCTGCGGATCGATCTTGTCCAGATAGGCCAGCACTGCAGCCATCGAGGTTGTCATGCTGTACAAATCAAGGCCGTAGAACCCTACGGATTCCTTTCGGTCCTTATATTTCTCGCTTCCCCGATTGTAATCACGCAACCACGCGACGAAGGCCAGGACCTCGGTATTACGCCACATCCACGTGGGAAATCGTTCAAAATTCGACAGGGCCGCATCGGCGTCCGTATCATCCGATGTGCTGGATACGAAGCGATTGACCCGGTAAGCATCCGGCCAGTCGGCTTCAACTGCGATGGCATCGAATCCTTCTTCTACAATGAGACGCTGGGTAATTTCGGCACGAATCCGGTAAAATTCCGCTGTGCCGTGAGAAGCTTCTCCGAGCAGAATGATTTTTTTGTTTTTTGCGGCGTCAATCAATGAACGGTAATCGTCCCCAGCACCCTGCAGAGATTGCGCATGCCGTTCCAGCGTGCCGATCAAACTGTGATGGGCGTCGAGGTCAGGCATGATGAAGCCTCACGTTGCTTTTTCTGATTTTGTCGCGGTGCCACCCGGGCGTTCAGCGGCACTTTCCATGAGCGCCAGCACGCTCTCGTCCAATGTCTGTGAAAAATCGTAATACCATTGTCCGACGCCGTAAAAAGGCTCCGGTGTATACAGGCATACAAGCTCATCCGCATCCTGCTCGACTTTTCCGCAGGTAGACGCCGCACCGACCGGTACCGCCGCAATGATCCTTGCTGCGCCAGCTTGGCGAAGGGAAGCAATTGCAGCTCGCATGGTCGCCCCTGTAGCAAGGCCATCATCGACGATTATGATTGTCTTTCCTCTGCTATCGCCCCCATCGCCAGCTCTTCCTGTCCCGGCACGCCCAGCTTGCGGACAAGCCATAGATCCATCGGCACAGCCAGAGTCCGGGCCACTTCATAAGCCACCGGCACGCCGCCGCGCGGAAGCGCCAGAACGAGGACATCGGTTCTTCCAGCGTACCCGATCAGCACTTCCGCCAGCTTTTTTCCAGCTTCTACCCTGTCGGCGAAATAGTGAATGGAGCTTGCCATTTAAACCTCTTCGTCGGGTGTTCCGGAATGGGTTTGAAACCATTGGGCCGCGAGAAGTGCGGCCGCCTCAAGCGTGCCTGGCTCTTCAAACAAGTGTGTTGCGTTTGGTACGATCTCCAACCTGGATCGGCCGTTGGGATTGAGCCGCGAGAGGGCCGATTTGTTGAGTTTCAGAACCTCGGAGTCATTTTCACCTACGATAAGAAGCACGGGAGCCATGACTTCCGGCAAGTAATCTCCGGCCAGATCAGCTCGGCCACCACGGGAAACCACAGCCATGATGTTTTCCGGACGCCTTGCCGCGGCAATCAACGCGGCGCCAGCACCTGTACTTGCCCCAAACCAGCCTATCTTCAAATGCTTCGTTTCCGGTTCACGCTGCAACCATGTAGCGATATCGATCAACCTGTCCGCCAGCATGGGTATATCGAAACGCAAATGACGTGTCTGCATATCGACAATTTCTTCTTCCTCCGTCAAGAGATCAGCAAGCAACGTGGCGAAGTGATACCTGTTCAGCGTTTCCGCGACATAACGGTTCCGGGTGCTATGCCGACTACTGCCGCTGCCATGCGCAAATGCGACAATAGCCCCAGCATTCGGCGGAATAGTCAAGTCTGCGCTCAGCATAACATCCCCTGTCTGGATTCGTACGGCTGTCGTCTCAAAAGCTTGGTTATGCAAGGGGCTAGCCATATTGTATTCCGATCGTTAATAGAATGAACGGGCCTGATCCTCAAACAGGAAGATACGAAAGCAGAATTATTTTTATAGAGGATCATTAACCATATTTCGGTACGCTTCCGAACATAGGCTTCAACACAGACTGGTATACAGTCGAAAATTCTTCATTAATATTTTTCCAGAATAGGCGAGCGGGACGCGTAAATGCCATGTATTCAGGGAAAAAAGCCGGAAATTTTTTTGGCGGAGGCTATGATATGGATGTGGTCAAATTTTTCCGGAACGAATTAAACCGGCAAAGGAGAGAATACCGATGAAAGCAATCTACCGGATTTACCCCACAATAGGCGTTGCGCGTATAGGAAACAGCGACACCAGTTATTTCCTGGGACCGGAGTCTCCAGGGATTACTCCCACCGGGCCATATCGTGACGACTCGTCGCCGGGGAAGATAAAGCCGCAAGCTGTTCGATTCCGGATTTATAAATTTATTCGTGACGATTTCGGCAAGGAAGCGTTCGATGGCGAGATTGTTCTGGATGAGAAGACAAGAATCAGATGGAGCATCCATCTGGTCAACCGTAAAGCAGCGGGTGGAAACTTCCCCCCCGGAGGTCCATCTTCTACTTCACTCAGAAATGCGGAATACAGCAGAGCGGGATTAATCGCGGATACCGGGATACAGTCAATATCAGGCAAGACCCTAGCCGGTGGTCTTCTCACTGGAGAAATCAATTTCATCAAAAATGGAGATATCGAGGGCGGCGCAAAAATTGTGTTTGGTCGCATCCTCACGGACGAAGAAGGGCGATTGATTGTTGTTGGCGGTCCAGGTAAATCGGGCTCCCCTATTGGCCGAGGTCTCGATAACTTTGCGAATAACGATGGTTGGTATGATGGCGTTTCCGATGGGCCTGTAAGTGCCGTCGTAGAGGTCGAGGGTGAACCGCCCATCAGTGCAGAAGGCGGCGCATGGGTCGTTGTGGCGCCACCATCGTATGCGCCTGAGATCGAAAGTGTCACGACCTGGTATGACCAGGCGCTGAATGTCGCCGTACGAAATTTCTCTCCGCGTCTTATAAAAGATGTACCGTCATTTACGCGGGATATCTATCCGATCCTGAAGCGGACCGTACTGATTCATTGGGTGGTAGAGCAAAGGAATCGTCATCATGGAGACGCGGGGAATTTCCTCAATCCCGAGCGCTTGAACAAACTGGCGGACAAGACCGAAAATGGGAAGTCCGCGCGCGAAACAGTTTTGAGATGGCTGATGAAACCCAATACTCGGGTCGATCCCAATTCTCCCCCGCCCAGAGTGCCGCCCAGCATGCCGAAAGTGAATAGCGGCCTGGATCCCGACAATCCTGAGCGGGGCGAATACACCGCACTGACGGAGTATCAGTACACCATGATGGAAAAATGGTCCCAAGGCGAATTCCAAGCCGACTGGGTAACCGAGCCTGCACCTGTTCCGTTCGATGAATTGCCGCTGGAACAACAGCCCGATGCCTTGACGCGAGCATCATTGGAAGGCTGCATCGGCGCGCCATTTTTTCCCGGTATCGAGGTAACGTATGTCATCGCGCAGGCAGCGACCTATGAGGCGCCGTTCCGGATCAAACATACGCTTCCTCCTGGCTTTCTGACTGAGCGAATGGCATTGCCCTGGCAGGCTGACTTTCTGGCTTGCGGCGAACTGTGGTGGCCGGCTCAGCGTCCTGTCGATGTTGTTACCGCCTCGGGACAGATTCAGCCATTTTCACGCGGCATAGAAGACTATAGCGATATGGTCAGGTGGTGGTCAGAGTTGGGCTTTATCGTAAAAAAAGGTGATAGATTTGTAGAGGACGAGCGCAACCCCATAGAGAACCAGTCCTGACATGCGGAAAAGTCGAGCCGAGGTCGTCTTAAAATCGGTGCTTAACCGCTCATTTTTCAACCAGGCGCTATAACTGAAAAGGATTTTTCATAGCCAGTCCAACTGCCGGATTCAGGATCATGCGTGCGCCTGCTTGAAAACAGAAGGATCGAGTTGGTATCGCTGAAGCAGCTTGTAGAACTCAGTGCGATTTCGCTTGGCCAGGCGTGCTGCCTGCGTTACGTTGCCGCCCGTGATCTTCAGCACGCGCACGAGATAGTCTCGTTCGAAACTTTTGCGCGCGTCCTCAAAAGAAACAAGCTGCTCCTCCTCCCTGTGCATGGCGTCATACACCGATATAGCCGAGATGAGGGGCGCCGTACTCAGAGCAACACATCGTTCGATGACATTCATAAGTTGCCGTACATTACCCGGCCAGGATGCGCTAACCAGCATCTCCATGGCTTCGGGAGAGAATCCATTGATATTTTTCTGGTACTTCTCGGAAAATGTGCTGAGAAAGTAATTTGTCAGTAATGGGATATCCTCGCGCCTCTGCGACAGGGCCGGAATTGTCAACGCCACGACATCCAGCCTGTAATAAAGATCTTCTCGGAAGGTACCGGCAGCGATTTCAGTTTTCAGATCCCGGTGAGTCGCTGAAATGATGCGAACATTCACCGGCATGGCCTGTGCCGACCCGACCGGTCGCACCTGTCGCTCCTGCAAAACACGCAATAACTTGACCTGGAGCAAAAGCGGCATATCGCCAATTTCGTCGAGAAGCAGCGTCCCGCCCTCAGCCAACTGAAACAATCCCTTATGATCCCGGACAGCGCCGGTAAACGCGCCTTTGACGTGACCGAACAATTCCGATTCAAGTAACTGTTCTGGAATCGCCGCGCAGTTTATCGCCACGAATGGATGATCGCGACGTTTGGATGCATCGTGTATCGCGTGTGCGAATAATTCCTTTCCCACGCCGCTTTCGCCGTAGATCAGTACGCTCGCATCCCCCTCCGCTACCAGCCCCGCTTTTGTAAGAAGGTCCTCCATGACAGCGCTTTGCGTAATGATATTCTTGCGCCACGCCGCCTGCGATATCTCTTGCTGCGACAGAGCGCCCGGAACGAACCTGAGCGCCTGGCTAATGTTGGCCAGCAGGGTTTTGCTGTCAAAAGGTTTGGCCAGATAGCCGAATACACCTTGCTGGACGGCCGCAACCGCATCGGGAATGGTGCCGTGTGCCGTCAGAATGATCACCGGCAACGTCGGTAAAGCCCGATGGATGTGCTCAAATAATGCCAAACCATCCATACCGCTCATCCGCATATCGCTGATGACCAGTTGCGGCCTTGATACATCCAGATAATTCAGCGCGGCCTCTGCACTTTGTACCGCGTCCACCTTGTAGCCCGCAGCGGTAAGCCGGATAACAAGTAACTCAAGCAAATCCGTATCGTCGTCGACAATGAGGATTTTCGGTTTGGTATCAACCATAATTTTGTATTATTTATAACTCTCTAAGAATCAGATTCTTTTCCATATTTTTTATGGCATCGATCTGGTTTTGCAAAGTCTCGGCGCGTTTTTGCTCGTCTTTGAGTTTCTGCGACAATTCTTCCACATTGTGAGTTAGCCGCTGCTGCTCCGCAAGCAGACTCGCAAGCAAATTTCTAAAACTTTGCAGATTGGTTGCCGACTTCGAATCGCGCGGCCACTCGTTGAGCAGGTAGGTCGCTGAAGTGATGTCGCGAAAGGAAGTTTGTGGCAGTATGAGAAGCAATACGAGCCTGGCTCGGTTTGAGTCGCTCTTGTTCTGTACAAAATTCTGTTTTACCTTGTCATATATACGGGTAATCTCTGCGGGTGGCTGTTTACGAACGGATTCATAAAACTCCATCATATCATCCATCCGGCCGGTGACGACCGGATCAGTTGGGATGATATAAGGTTGATCTTCAGGCAAGATGGCGCAAGAAGCCACAAACATCAACATTATTGCCGGCAGGATCCAAAAGTTTTGACACATGGGATTCATAGGGATTCCTCGTGATCACAAACGGGTATGGTGAGGCGAAAATGGGCACCGACACCAATTTTGGAGATAAGCTCAATATTGCCGCTGTGCGCCAGCGCATACTCGCGCGCAATGGATAGTCCCAGCCCCGTTCCCCTGACATGGCTGTCAAGTATCCGCCGTCCCTGGTAAAACGGCTCGAATACTTTCTCACGATCCGCTTCATCAACGCCCAGACCAGCATCAACAATATCCAGTTGGACCATCCCGGCTGTCTTACTGGTCCAAATGCGAATACAGCCACCCGAAGGTGAAAACTTCACCGCGTTCGACAACAGATTATCGATAATTACCTTGATTTTCTGCTCGTCGCAGTCAGTGAGCAGATCAGGGCAAGATATGTCGATTTTCAAACCCTTGCTTATGATGCTTAGGTTCTGGTCCTGCAACACCGCATTAAGAATTTTTGTCAGATTCGCCTCTTGCTTCACCAACGCGGCTTTTTCAGCCTGAAGCGCGCTGTAGCTCAATAAGTCTTCGATACGCCGCTGGAGTTGTATACTGTTGCTATGAAGGATCCTCGCGATACGCTGCTGTTCTTCGGTCAGCTTCCCTGCCACGCCTTCCGCGAGCAAATCCGCCCCTTCACGCATGGCCGTAAGCGGCGTCTTCAGTTCATGAGAAACATGCTGCAGAAATCGCGTTTTCTGCTCTTCCAGCTTCAGCAAGCGGCGACGCATCCAGTCCAGACGCTCACCGAAATACACCAGATCCTGAGGTCCATCCACACTTATCGGCTTGAATAGCTCACCCTGCCCCATATTACGGATGGCCTCATCGATCTGGCGGATTGGACGCGCGATCCGCACCGAAAAAAAGAATGCCAGCAGAATGGCAAATGGAATCAGAGCGAGGAGCTGCCACCCAACGGTAAAGCGCGCAGACCCCGCCAACTCCTGCAATTCCTCCACCTCACGCTCGATTAACTTATAGCTAACCGACGAAAAGGTCCGTGCCGAATCCCGAAGAAGCACGAAATTACCGATTAGATCGCGAAGCTCTTCCGGGGATCGCCTGACAGCCGATACTTTCTTGAAAATAGAGGCTTCCGACGTTTGCAGGTGGGTCAGCAGTTGTTCCTGTTCAGCGTGCAATGACAGTTCGGAAAGGCTCGCAGACATGTTCTCGAACTTCGTATGCGCGCGAAAATAACCTTCCAGCAAAGAGGTATCGCCCAGAATATGGGCTTGGCGCACAGCCCGTTCCATGGCGGCAATGTCGTCAGCCAGCGCACGGCTGCTATGGGCAATTTGTGCCGCCTGATACACAGCCTTGCGGCTCTGATCTGCTAACCGGTCAATGGAAAAAGCACTGTTGATAAGCGCAATGATCAGCGGCAAGCCAACAAGCGCAAAACCTAGCAGAATCAATTTTAGGAACGATTTCGGGTCGCGCCGCAACCGGGACAAGGATCCGGCGCTAATGCCGTTGTCCTGTTTGGCAATTTCTGCGCGAGCACTCATTTTTTTCCTTCGACGACCCGGATCCGGAACAATTTAATTTGCGTTCGCCTCATGCTTACGTTAACCGTTTCGTTTAAAAGACTCTGCAGCATAAAGGATATAAGCCCGCTGGTCTGCTGAAGACATTGCGGTGGAGACCTATGCTCTGACCCATCGTCCGACGCAGCCCGCCCTGCTTTGGCACCAATCTCCGCATCCTTGATACCAACCTCGCTGTCTTTTATATCAATCACGTATCTTGACGCGCCGGGCAGGAAGAAATAATCCGCCATTCCGATGGACCTACCGTTACGAATCAACCGGTAGTCGTTTCTGATGTGCGGATCTAACCCGGTATTTGCCCCGCTTTGCTGACACCTATCTCCTTTGATATTTATTTATTCGGAGGAAGGTGGGCACCATCCGCTTTTGCCTTGCTTTCCGCAATATAGGGTTTGCAATATTGTTTGGAAGGAAATTCCTTGTTTCGGCGCGAATTCATGATGACGTCGCCGCCGTTTCTTACACACTCCATGATCGATTTGTTCACACTCTCATAATGTTGATTCGGCTCCGTATTTTTTGAAATCGGCGTGACTCTCTCTCTGATTTTAAGACAGATGTCCGGTTCATCCACAACCGGGGGCGTACTTTTTACGGGCGGAAGCGGGCACAACTTGCAGGGGTCGCCGGGGCAGAGGCACCCCACACACTCTGCCTGAGCAATAGTAGCGGCCCCTCCCAGAATGATAGCGAAAGCAAATCGGGGTATTAATCGCAAAATTTCAACAAACATCATATTCATTGTCAATTTCCTTTACGCACATTCAGACGTCATTACGTTGTCATTGTATTTGACGCTCTATCAGCACCAGTTTAAACACTTATACAATTATTTCAAATAGGGCCATTAGTTGAACAGGCGTTTCAGAAAACCCGGGCGACCGGGACCCTGCTGAATCCGGTTCCTGTCCACCCTTATTCCCTGCATTGTCGGAAAGATCAAATTACAGCAATTTCATTACGTTTTCCGGCGGGCGGCACAGCATTGCCTCGTCGCCACGCACAACAATTGGCCGCTGAATCAGATCTGGATTTTCCACCATGATCCTTATCAATTCTTCATCCGGCAGCACTCGTTCAGCAAGCTTGAGACTACGCGCCAGCGGTTCGTCGCCACGCAGCACGTCGCGTACTGGCACGCCAAGTTTATCGATCAGTTCGCGCAAGCCATCGGCGGTAAAAGATGTTTCATAATAATTGACAGCATCGAATTCCTCGCCGCTGCTCGCAACAAGCTCAAGCGTAGCTCTGCATTTGCTGCATCCGGGTTTCTGATAGACAACAATCCTCTCATTCATTCAATCCTCCTTGCAGTCTCGAACTTAGACCACTTTGTGCTGACATTCAAGCAATGCCGACTTGCCCATTGAACTCCATACTACCGGTGGTCTTGCATATGATAACGAGTTCTTCACTTATCACCCGTAACTTTTTCCAGTATATGCCGTGTCATGCTGAGGGCGAGCTCGTGTTCGCCCATAAATACCGCTCCTCCGCTTTCTCTCTGTAGCAACGCCGCCTCTTCTTCATTATGTGTACGGACAATAATCTCAATCGGGGGATTAAGTATGCGTGCAGTTTCGATCATCCGCCGGGCACGTAAAGTATCGGGAACTGCAATCACCAGCATCGCGGCTCGCGCAACATGTGCTTGTATCAGTACAGCCGGTTCGGCTGCGTCCCCGGCTACGGCATGAATTCCACGCTTGCGTAACCCTTCAACCAACTCACGGTTTTGTTCCGCCACAACAAACGGCAATTCCCGTTCAACCAGCGCTTCACCGATGAGGCGGCCGACACGGCCGTAGCCCACAAGTACGACATGGCTCGTGACATGGCTTGACGCAACCGTCGTCGGCAGTTCCGCGAGTGGATCGCCAGAACGTTCCAAGATGCGTGCAAGGTTGGAACGGGAGCGTATCCATGCCTGCGCCGGTTCGATTATCCGGAATACAAAAGGATTAAGAGTAATGGAGATAAATGCGCCCGCCAATATAAGGTTCTGCGCTTCAACCGGAAGTAGTCCGAGCGACACGCCTAGCGCGGCAAGGATAAACGAGAATTCGCCGATTTGCGCGAGGCTGGCGGACACGGTCAGGGCGGTATTCAGAGGGTAACGAAAAGTGAGCACCAATAAAAAGGCAGCCAGCGATTTTCCGATGATTATAATCCCTAGCGTTGCGAGAACGTGGAATGGATGCTCTACCAGTACTTTTGGATCAAACAGCATTCCCACAGAAACAAAAAATAAAACTGAAAAAGCGTCGCGCAAAGGCAGCGATTCCTGCGCAGCCCGATGGCTCAAAGCAGATTCTCTCATCACCATACCGGCAAAAAACGCGCCCAGAGCGAGGGAAACACCGAAGAGCATTGCGGAACCGTAGGCTATGCCTATCGCGACCGTTATCACGCTCAAGATGAAGAGCTCGTTCGAGTTTGTGCTGGCAACATGCCAAAGCAACCAGGTAGTCAGCAAATCCGCGCTTGATAAGCCCGAATGGCCGCCTGGATTGTCACCCAGCCATCCAGCAAGCGGAGGCAAAAGAACGAGAACCAGGACCATCGCCAGGTCCTCGACCACAAGCCAACCCACCGCAATAGACCCGTTAACGGACTTGAGCAAACCACGTCGCTCCAACCCACGCAGCAACACAACGGTGCTGGCGGTGGACAGTGCCACACCAAATACGATGCCAACACCCAGACTCCAACCCCAGGAGACCGCGACGATGGCACCGAAAGTGGTCGCCACTACAATCTGGACGATTGCGCCGGGCACGGCGATACGCCGCACCGCAAGTAGATCGTTCAATGAAAAATGTAACCCGACGCCGAACATCAGCAGTATTACGCCAATTTCAGCCAACTGCGCGGACAGTTCCATGTCGGCCACGAAGCCCGGCGTATGGGAACCCAAAATGACGCCTGCAGCAAGGTAACCGACCAGCACCGGCAACTTCAACCGGTTGGCGACAAGCCCCATCAGCAGCGCCAAACCGAAACTGGCGGTAATGGTTGTGATTAGAGTAACACTGTGGGGCATTTGTGTTGCCGCGTGTTTTCGCGTCGTCAGCGGGCTTACTAACGCGAGGTTATATCGTATACGGCTCCGCGTGCAGCGCCGCTCCGAGAACGAAACCACGGCTCGGATTGATGCTTGCTGATAGCAAAGATGATTTCAGGAACAGTGATAACCGGCAGGTCGGCTAAATAACGCGGATATTAGCCGCCCGTTTAGCTTTTAAGCTTACTTCTTTTACGTTAGCTTCTACGTCCGGAAACGCGCAAGCGCCAACCAAGCAAACCCAGGCCCGCAGCCATCAAGGTCCACGTCTCCGGCTCTGGTATCGGTGAAACTTGCCAGCCGATATCTTTCATGGCGGCGTAATCGAGTTCCGTGAAATAACCCCGCTGGTTGGTGGCAATGCTTGGATCCATCGCAGCTTCCTGTCCAAGGTAACTGAGCTTCGGCGCCCAGTGGCCATCGCGGGTCAAAGGTGGATTCGAACCATAAAGGTCGTGAACAGCAGCACCGGTAAACACCCCCCCGGAGCTCAGGTTATTGAACGATGGAGCGCTGCCGAAACCGAGTACATGAGCAAGCTCATGTACAGCTACTGAATATAAATCATACTTGTTGGGGAAAGTCTCTTCTGACGTGATATCGGAGTCAAAGTACCAATTGGAATTGTTATTGAAGGAAATCGCACCGCCCCACGGACCAAAATCTGTCTGCACAGGCAAAAGTGCTCCAGCCTGGCCTCTGCTTAACGCGTTGTTGAGGAAGGCCGATGATCCGCCGCCTGCGATACCGCCGGAGCCACCCGATGCTAACGTACCGCCCATATTATAGGCCCCGACAAAAACCACGATCTGATCAGGCGCGACGCTAAAATTGGAAATTCGGGTGTTGGTGCCGGTATCCGGTTGAAAGAAGCGCGCATCGAATCTATTCGATCCCGAAGAGGAGATTCCGGTCAAGTTATCCTGAAAGCGTGACTCGAATACAGAAGCGGCCGCGTTCAATAGATTCTGGCGCGAACTGTTTTCACCCGTGAAAAAGTTGGAGCTATCATACCGGTAGTCAAAAGTGATATAGATATTGGCCAGCGCCGGCTGACTGATAGCAAATAATGGGCCAAGCAGTGCGCCCAAAAGCAAGGGGTGTTTGAATATCATTTTTTCCTGCTCCTATGTCTTCGCCTGATTAGTCGAATTGTTTAGTGGACAGCACCTTAACCGTTATGCTCCAGTGCCTTCAACGGCTCGATATATTGCATGTCAAATTCCCTCGCGACGGCGAGATAAGTGACTGATCCGTGGTGGGTGTTGAGGCCGTATTGTAGCGCCCGGTTCTTCCGTACAGCCTCCAATCCTTCATCGGCCAAGCGAAGCGTATAAGCGGCGGTCTGTATATTGAGCGCGAATGTACTGGTGCGCGGAACCGCGCTGGGCATGTTGGAAACACAATAATGTACGACGCCATCGAGTTCATAGGCGGGGTCGCTGTGAGTGGTAGGTCGCGTCGTTTCCACGCAGCCTCCCTGATCAACCGCTACATCGACGATTACGGAACCTTTTCTCATGTTTGGCAACATCCCGGCTGTGATCAACCATGGCGCGCGTCCACCGGGTATCAAAACAGCGCCTATGACCAGATCGGCGCTATAGACCACCTCTTCGATGTTGTATTCGTCACTGATACGCGTCTGCAGCTGTCCCCGATAAATGTCATCCAGATATTTCAGGCGATCATGATCGATATCTAGTACGGTAACCTGTGCGCCGCATCCCACAGCGACACGAGCGGCGTTCGTGCCGACGATACCTGCCCCCAGTATCGCGACATTGGCTGGAGCGACACCCGGAACGCCGCCCATCAATACGCCACGGCCGCCGCGCGTTTTTTGCAGATAGGTTGCGCCGATCTGGGTCGCCATACGCCCCGCTACCTCGCTCATCGGCGTCAACAGAGGTAATTTTCCATCTTCGGTCTGAACCGTTTCGTATGCAATGGCTGTGGTACCACTTTCCAGCAGGGCGTCAGTGAGAGGTCTGTCCGAGGCCAAATGCAGATAAGTAAAAAGAATCATGTCCCGATGGAGATAGCGATATTCGACCGTGGACGGTTCCTTGACTTTGACTACCAGTTGCGCCGCCCAGGCATCTTCAGCATGAGGAACAATCATCGCACCCGCTGATTGGTATTCGGAATCGGAAATAAAGCTTCCATCTCCTGCTCCGCTCTGTACGAGTACATGATGTCCACGCCGCGTCAAGGCTTTGACTGTGCTTGGCGTCATGCCGACCCGATTTTCGTGGTCTTTGATTTCTTTGGGTAGTCCGATCCGCATGAGTTTATTCCTGACTGTCGACGAGCAGAACAGAACCTTCTTTAAATAAGATTAATGTGAAATTGAGAGAATATGGACAGCGATCGGTTTCAACCTGCAGATGAACCGCTCACGCTCCTCTTGACCATGACACCAGTACTTGACCTTTTTTAAGTATACAACCCGATACCCGAACCACAGGAAAAAATTATCCTGAAGGGTATCTACCGAGCTATTATTAGATGAGTCAACCTAAGAGGCTATCCGGATCAAGCAATTGCGTTCGCAAATGGTCGATCACCCGTTCTCGTGTGTCGACGCCCCGGTCAAGCGCTTTCTGGTAATCGAAGGTAAGTGTCGAGTGCCCTTTCCCGGGCACGACGACAGAATGAAAGCGCTGCCTGGTTGATCCTGCCGGACTTCGCAGCGATGCTTCCAACTGTTCGAATCGAGCCGCAGGGCAACGAAAGTCGTCCTCGAAGCGGAGCCCGAGCAACGACATCGTATCTGCACGATTGGATGTGATCGCGAGTTTTTCCGGCTCGACGTCCAGCGCTCCAGATTGAAAAAATGGAAGGCTGGGCTGCGCCGCTACCGGTGCAAGGAGGGCAGCCTCCACCATCATCGCGAAAATAAAGCCGCCGGTATAACACATGCCCACGGCACCTACACCCGGTCCACCACGCTCGGAATGAATTTTCCGGCACAGCGCTCGTAGCACCATGGTGATGGGGCTTGATTTCCCGGCGCTGAGATTGTTGAATTCCTTTCGAATGCATACGAATGGAGACTTCAGAAGACCGAACATCGGATGCTGAAGCGGGCGGCCGAACAGGAGCGGCATGACAACGTGAAAGCCGTGGCCCGCAATCCACTCCGCAAATTCGACTGTCTCCCGGGTAAGGCCGGGCAATTCATGCAGGAGGATAACGCCCGGTCCCTCCCCCTTTCCGTAGAGTATTAGCGAGTGATCGCCTGTCGTGAACTTTTCCTCGGAGAAGCCCTTGATCGCAGTCATGTATGCTGTCCACTATCAGGATGCTTTATCAGCATAATGGATTTAGCTCTTTCATCTCCGCATCTTGCTTTATGCTGACACATCCCCCGGAATTTGCTTCAATAAAGAAGCGATAAGCCATTTACCACAAAATAGCATTTAGCAGCTTTTGAGATACTCGGGTGAATGAACCGCGCTACCATCATAACAGTGGAATGCGGTCCGATTTTGAATACCCCAATAAAAACTTACAACGCCTTGACCATCTCCTCGACCACTTTCTTGGCATCACCAAATACCATCATGGTCTTGTCCATATAGAACAGGTCGTTGTCGAGGCCGGCATAGCCCGCTGCCATGCTGCGTTTCACCACCATCACGGTACGCGCCTTGTGGGCATCCAGAATGGGCATGCCATATATCGGGCTGCCGGGAACGTTGGCGGCCGGATTCACCACGTCGTTCGCGCCCAGCACCAGCACCCCGGGCATGCGCCCCGCAACCGGATGAATCGCGAAACGTACGTTGACGCCTTTTGCGTGAAGCTTTTCCGCCAATTCCTTGACTGAATGCTGCGCCCGCGCCACCGCCAAACCATAGCCGGGCACAATGATCACGCTGTCAGCGTTACCCATTAAAAATGCCGCATCGTCGGCACTGCCGCTGCGATAGGTTTTCTGGGTCCCGTCGCTTGCCGCCGCAGTGCCTGCTTCGCTGCCGAAACCGCCGAGTATGACTGAAATGAAGGGCCGGTTCATGGCCTTGCACATGATATAGGACAGAATGGCGCCTGAACTGCCCACCAGCGAACCGGCAATGATAAGCATGGGATTGCCGAGCGAGAACCCTATCCCCGCCGCAGCCCAACCGGAATACGAGTTGAGCATGGAAATCACAACCGGCATATCCGCGCCGCCAATGGGGATGATAATGAGAAAGCCCAGCACGAAGGCAATAGCCGTCATTGTCGCAAAGGCGGTCCAGTTGGTAGTCTCGCTGAAGAAGAACCACAGGCCGAATCCAACCATCACGATTGCCAGGATCAGGTTGACCATATGCTGCCCGCCAAAGGTG
>CAJDTQ010000006.1_pt1 | contig 18834 bp, 20 predicted proteins | sample 7389881 | NCBI WGS metagenome assembly CAJDTQ01 (sample SAMEA7055658, study PRJEB34461) | soil metagenome | biome: terrestrial ecosystem; feature: Peninsula; material: soil | place: Antarctica | collected 2016
CGCAGAGAATCTGTCTGCTTCCCGTAGCCGTATCGTCGATACCGATTTTGCCGCTGAAACCGCCTCTCTTTCGCGGAACCAGATACTGCAGCAAGCAGGAACGGCAATGCTGGCCCAGGCCAACTCGCTTCCGCAAAGCGTGCTGGCGCTGCTAAGAGGTTGATCGTATAAGTTGGTTGGTGTCAAGAAACCGGGGCGCTGCTCGCTCCGGTTTCTCTTTCTCCATTAAATTTACATTGCTATTTTTCGGTATAAACGGAAAACCGAAAGTTTGAACCTGGCTAGCCTGCCAGCCATATTGCCGGTCTCCTGCAGATATAACAGGCTGCTAGACGCAGCCGACAGCCGCGGATCGACAGTACAGAGAAAATTGACAAGCAGGAGATAGAAGATGGGTATCACCGCGCCGGGCATGGGTTCGAATCTGGATGTAAACAGCATCGTCAGCCAATTAATGGCGGTCGAGCGGCAGCCTCTTGCGCTGCTGGACCGTCGGGAAGCCGATTATCAGGCCAAGCTATCCGCCTATGGGACGCTGAAGGGTGCATTGGCGTCATTCCAGAGCACGATGCAAGGGCTCGCTGATCCCGCCAAATTCCAGGCCACCACAGTCAGCGCAGCAGATGCTTCCGTGCTGACTGCCACCACTAACAGCACGGGCAAGGCTGTGCCAGGCAGCTACTCGGTGGAAGTGCAGCAATTGGCACAACAACAGAAAATCCACTCGGGGGGGTTTGCCAGCATCAACAGTACGGTTGGCAGCGGCACCCTGACTATTCAATATGGCGAATATGATAGTGGCCTGAACGCTTTTACGCTGAACAATGCAAAACCTGCGCAGACGCTGACCATCGATCCCTCCAACAATACGCTTTCAGGGGTGCGCGATGCGATCAATGCAGCCAATATCGGCGTTAGCGCAACAATCATCAACGACGGCAGCAGCAACCGGCTGGTGTTGACGACCAAGGATGCCGGTGCAGCCAGCAGCATCAGGATCATGGCCAGCGACGACGACGGTGTAGACCTGGATAATGCCGGCCTGTCTCAGCTTGCTTTCGACCCCGCAGCTGCCGCGGGCGCAGGCAAGAATTTGACGCAGGTCCAGGTGGCGCAGGACGCCAGGTTCCAGATCGACGGAATCGCCATCAAGAAGAATTCAAACACGATTACCGATGCGATCGGGGGCGTGACACTCAACCTGCTCAAAAACAACGTGGGCACCCCAACCATACTTGATGTGGGGCGCAACACAACGGGTGTCAAGGCGTCGGTGGAGGCATTCGTCAAGTCGTATAATGCCATTAATCAGACGCTCGCAGATCTCAGTTCGTACAACACGGTGGCCAAAAAAGGCGGGGTGTTGCAAGGAGATTCGGCCGCATTGTCCGTCCAGCGCTGGCCCGTCCAGCGCTGGCTCCGCGCCACGGTATCAGCCGCAACTGGCAACCCGAGCGGCGCGACAGGCGGTTTTACCTCGCTGTCGCAAATCGGAGTCGCCTTCCAGAAAGATGGCAGCCTGGCGCTTGATTCCACCCGGCTCCAGACTGCAATGGATGGCGGCTTCGACCAGATTGCCAACCTCTTCGCCGCAAACGGCAAGTCGGCCGATAGCCTGATCGCCTACAGTGGCGCAACCGACAAGACAGCGGCCGGAAACTATGCCGTAACGATCGCCCAACTGGCTATCACGGGCAGCCTGACCGGGAGCCAGGCAGCAGGGCTGAACATTACTGCCGGCGTAAATGATCAAATCGATATCACAGTCGATGGGGTAGCTGCCAGCGTCACGCTTGCGGCGGGAATTTACGCTTCCGCCGATGCGCTGGCGGCCGAGGTGCAAAGCCGGTTGAATGGCGCCCCCAGCTTGACAGCGGCAGGCAACTCGGTTGTGGTTTCGCAATCCGGCGGCGTGCTTGCCATCTCGTCGGCACGTTACGGTTCCGCATCCAATGTCGCTGTCACCGGTGGTAATGGCGCCGGCAATCTTCTGGGTGCGAGTCCGATACCTGCAGTAGGCGCGGATGTGGCCGGCACCATCAATGGCGTGGCCGCTCTTGGAACAGGCCAGACACTCACCGCCTTGGCTGGCACGGCGTCGGATGGTTTGAGCCTTATCATCAAAGGTGGCCTGTTGGGCGCACGTGGAATGGTGGATTTCTCACGCGGTTCCGCCGACCGCTTGAACAAACTTGCGGGAGACCTGCTGACCACCGACGGCATCGTTGCCAGCCGTACCGATGGGCTTGCCAAGAGCATAAAGGATATCGACCGCCGCCAGGAAGCGTTCGTTCGGCGCATGGATGCGATCGAGGCGCGTTACCGGGCGCAATTCACCGCGCTGGATACGATGCTTAGCGGCCTGAGCCAGACCAGTCAGTTCTTAACCCAGCAACTGGCAACTTTGCCAAAAAATAATTCCTGAACGAAAAATATCTGCCAAAGGAGCCATTCAATATGTATTCAGCATCCCGCTGCGGCGTAAACGCCTATGCCCGCGTTGGCCTCGAGACCGGAGTCATCGCAGCGAACCCGCACAAGCTCATCCTGATGCTGTTCCAGGGCGCGCATGTGGCGCTGTCTTCTGCCCTTGCGCATATGAAAACCGGCCAGATCACTGCCAAAGGAGAGGCCGTTTCCAAGGCCATCGCCATTATCAGTTCCGGCCTGCAAGCCAGCCTCGATGTTGAGGCCGGCGGCGAACTGGCACAACAGTTGAATGCGCTGTACGAGTATATGAGTCGCCGCCTGCTGGAGGCCAATCTGCATAACAAACCTGAATACATCGAAGAAGTGGCCCGCCTGCTTAGCGAGTTGAGTGAGGCTTGGGAAGCGATGGGTTCGCGCGTATCTCCCGATGGGAATGTCGACCAGACCAATTCCCCGGTTCTGCAAGGTTCCGGAGCCACCACCGATTTTGGTCAAGCGTGAGCATGATGAACAGCACAGAAAAAATCACCGCATATCGGTCGATTGCCGATCTTACCAGCGATATGGTGAAGGCTGCCCGCGCCAGCGAATGGGATAAATTGGAAATATTGGAGCAACGTTGCGCGGCCGTGGTAACGCAACTCAGAGCGGCAGCGCCTGTTCAGCTTACAGCCGACATGCAGCAACAGAAAGTTGAACTGATCCACAAGATACTGGCCGATGATGCGGAGATACGAACGTACACCGAACCCTGGATGAAAAGTGTCCAGACGTTGCTTGGCAACGCCGGAATGGCCCGGCGGGTCCATCAAGCGTACGACTCGCATACTTAGCGGGAACCGGCCCGGCTGGAATTGAACATGCTCCACATTGCCGCTACCTCTCTCACGGAATGGCGGAAATAATGCCCGTTCTTTATAGAGATGGCTCCAAGTGATCAGGCGGCGCCCGACGATCAAGTGATGCAGGGCCTAGCCCGGCCACTTCGTTATTTCTTTTCTTCCGCCAGGGGCGAAACGTGCGCAGTTTTTTTAGGAAGAGGGGAGCCGAACGCAATCCATCAGGATTTGGACCAAAAAAACTGGATGATAATCATGCTTCAGGCAGGTCGGGCTCCGCCCGACATCGTTTTGCGGCCGTCGGGCAGAACCCGACCTACTCACGACCTAATCGTCTGGCATAGTCCGGCCTGACTTGGCTATTTCTGCCAGATCCTATAGAGACATAAAAAATAAATGCCAGGGAAGGAACCCTCGATATGTCCGCGATCAATCCGCTCAACGAAGTAGTTCAAGTCCGCGCCAGTGGTTCGTCGCTTCACAGGCAGCCAGGGTATACCGCGTTCCTGGCGGGACTCGAAGCAGGGCGGCATCTGCGCGCGTCAGTGCAATCCCGCCTCCCGAACGGCGAGTTTCTGGTGACAGTAAGTGCAGGAGACATGGCGGATGCTCAACCATTGCATATGAAACTGCCTGCAGATATACGCCCGGGTGATGCGCTGAACCTCGTTTTCGTCTCACGGAATCCCCGGCCCACATTCGTGCTCATGGCCGAGCCTTCTTCAGCCGCGGTTTCCGTGCCGCTCAGTGATACAGGACGCTTCATCAGCGATCTGTTAAGCCGCTCGACCCCTCCAGGAAGCCTCACAACCTTATCCGGAACTGCTCCGCTACTTTCGGCACCGCCCGCCGACGGAGTTCAATTGGCCGTGATTCTGGCGCGCACGTTGGGCCAAAGCGGCCTGTTCTACGAATCTCATCAGGCGCAATGGATAGTGGGGGAAAGGCCGCTGGCCGAATTGCTGCTGGAACCGCAGGCGCCGTTATTCGGATTGAGGGCGCGCCTCCCTGATCAAGCCGTGCAGCCCAACGCACCCACAATGGCTGGTATGACACGCGACCATGCCGTAAACGCGAACACGCCGGTTCATTCCGATGCTTTAACCCTGGTGCGTCAGCAACTGGAAGTTTTCGAAACACGTCACATTTCGTGGCAAGGCATAGCCTGGCCCGGCCAGAAGGTTGAATGGGAAGTTTTCGAGGAGAAATCCGCGGATGCAGACCAATCCGGCGAGTTTGATGAATCCGGTGAACCCGGCCATACCCACGCTGCCTGGCAAACCTCCCTGAACCTGACCATGCCGAATTTGGGTCAAGTTTCGGCCAACCTGCGCTTTGACGCGCATGGAGTCGAAATACGGCTTACCACAGCGAGCCCGGTTACAGCGTTCATGCTACGAGCGGGTGCGACGCCGCTCGCGAACGGACTCGATTCCGCCGGCATCAATCTGCGCGGAATAGGAGTCGAACTGGATGAATAAGCCCGATCCATCCAAGGTGCAGGAGGTGGCAGTGGCGCTGGCTTATCGCGCCGGTCGGGCGGCGCCGCAAATTGTCGCAAAAGGCCGAGGGCTTATCGCCGAAACCATCATCAGCGAGGCACGAGCCCATGGTATTTACGTGCACGAATCGGCCGACCTGGTATCCCTGCTGATGCAGGTAGATCTGGACCAGTACATTCCACCGCAGCTTTACCGCGCGGTAGCGGAACTGCTTGCCTGGCTTTATAAAATGGAAGCCGGAATGGAAACCGGAATGGAAATTTCGGCACTTCCCCGACCCGATCCGGAATCTCGTTCATCCCGTTAAACGCGTGGTCCGCTCCCTGCGTCATGAGATGCCATCTGATCGACAAAATAGTTATACAGGTCGATGCGAGAATGGCTGGCGTCAGTAATTCGATGACAGGGCAGACTGGATAAAGGCCGGGTATCCAGATTGACATTCATACCGGCATGTTCATGATATCCTGATATGCCGATACCATTTTATTCCGGACTTGCAGGGTATATTGGAATGAAATGGAGGCCTTCTGCATCGATATCATTGCCTCGGTAAGATTCGCATCAGGTGCGCCCAACTCGAAATCCCTCGCAAGCTTTGCCGCATGCTGCTGGACATTATTGACCTGATCCAGCGACTTCCTGAATACGGTGGTGAAGTCGATACCCGTAACTTCATTGCCGCCCCCACGAGCACTGGATAGTGCCGACGCCGGTTTTCCCGCTGCGAGCGCAGCACCGGTTTGCAATTGGGCGAGCATTGCGTCTATTTTCGATACATCCATCTGATCCCCATTTTTACGTTCTTTGGAAAGCATGCACGATAACACGGCATACCCCTGGATCTGTTCTCTGAAAAGGCTGTAAAACCCGCTTCTATTCCTTGTTTTAAAACCTGCGCGCATGTTGATAATGCACGCATTCGCCTAAATCCAGATTCAGTCGCTGACAGCATACTTTTAAATTCCGCACCCATGACCCATAACGATTTCCTGCATCACTTACCTTCAGCTTCCTGGTGAGATCACAATCTCACTACAGCCACCGTATTCAGGTTGAATACCAAGTTGGACTAACATGACGAACAATAAAAAAACCTATTCTTTTCATATCGCATCGCGGGAGACACCATGTCGGTAGTTGCCGAAGCCATCGCACCGGGCGGAGTTCAGACTTTCGCGCAGGGTTTCCTGGCGCGGATGTCCAGTCAGCAGAAAATGGGCCTGATGCTCGCTGTCTCGGCCATTGTCGCATTGCTGGCAGGCGGCTGGATGTGGAGCCAGGCTCCCGACTACAAAGTGCTGTTCAGCAACGTATCCGACCGTGACGGCGGAGCTATCATTGCCTCCCTGCAGCAAATGAATGTACCGCACAAGTTTGCCGATGGAGGCGGAGCGATTCTCGTACCCGGCAATCAGGTTCACGACGTCCGCCTCAAACTCGCTGCGCAGGGTTTGCCCAAGGGCGGCCTGGTCGGTTTCGAACTGATGGAAAACCAGAAGTTCGGCACCAGCCAGTTTCTTGAACAGGTCAATTTCCAGCGCGCGCTGGAAGGAGAGCTTGCCCGCTCGATCCAGGCAGTTTCAGCAGTCGACAGTGCGCGAGTCCACCTGGCTATCGGCAAGCAATCGGTGTTCATGCGTGAACAACAAAAACCAAGCGCCTCGGTCCTGGTAAACCTCTATCCCGGTCGCGTACTCGACCAGCAGCAGGTAAACGCAATCATACATCTCGTTTCCAGCAGCGTCCCGAACCTGCCTGTCAGCAATGTCACCGTCGTGGACCAGCATGGCAACCTGTTGAGCAAGACCGACGAATCGGACACCAGTCCCGGCTTGAACCCCAACCAATTAAAGTACTTGCTGGCATTGGAGCAGAGTTATACCAAACGTATCGAAGCCATTATCGCGCCCATCGTGGGAAAGGAAAACGTCCGCGCGCAGGTTACGGCCGATGTCGATTTCGCTCACTCCGAGCAAATGGATGAGATTTATAAACCCAACCAGGACCCGGGCAGTTCCGCGATACGCAGCCAGCAGACCTCGGAATCAGCCAATGGAACGGCCCAGGAGGGTGGCGTACCGGGTGCCCTTTCCAATCAGCCTCCCATGCCGGCAACCGCTCCGATAACGACACCGCCCGGCTCGCCGCTCAACCAGACACCCACGACCGGTGCGGAGCCTGTAACGCCTCCCGTGCCAACCAATACGAACACGCGCAAGGATGCCACCACCAATTATGAGGTGGACAAAAGGATCCAGCATGTGCGCAGACCGGTGGGCGGCATAAAGCGCCTGTCCGTAGCGGTAGTTGTCAACCATCGCAAGGTGACGGATGAGAAAGGATCAGTCAGCAGCCAACCGCTCAGCGATGATCAAAAGATACAGATTACCGACTTGGTGAAGGAGGCCATGGGGTTCAGCAATGAGCGTGGCGACACCCTGAATGTGGTCAACAGCCCATTTACGCACGTCGAGCAGGATGTTCTACCCGAGTTGCCGCTCTGGAAACAGCCGGAAATGATCGACCTTGCCCAGCAGATTGGGAAGAATCTGCTGATCGGAGCGCTGATTCTATACTTGGTACTAGGCGTACTGCGACCGATGCTGAAACGCGCGAATCAGCCACCGCCCCCATTGCTGACGGATTCAACTGAAAATAACGAGGATAAAACAGGGCAACCCGCTTCGGCCCTGGCTGCCACGCCGCGAATCTCCACTTATGAGCAAAACCTGGTGCTTGCCCGGCAATTAGCCAAGGACGACCCGAAGCTGGTGGCGGGCATCGTCAAACAGTGGGTGACTGGCAATGAATGAGGAAGGCATCAACAAAGGCGCGATCCTGCTTCTATCGCTGGGTGAGGATGAGGCAGTAAAGGTACTCAAGCATCTGACCCCCCTCGAGGTGCAGAAGCTGGGCATAGCAATGGCAAGAGTCAAGAACGTAAGTCAGGAGCAGATCAATGCCGTACTCAGCGATTTCTGTAGCCGCGCCTACGGAGAAAACCTTCTTATGGATATGGACTCAGAAAATTATACCCGGGCGGTACTTGAAAGAGCGTTGGGCGAGGATAAGTCTACGGACATTATCAGCCGTATTCTGGAAGGCAACGACACCAGCGGTATAGAGGGCCTCAAGTGGATCGATTCGCAATCGGTCGCGGAGCTGATCAAGAGCGAGCATCCACAAATCATCGCCACCATCCTGGTGCATCTGGATCGACATAAAGCCAGCGATATTCTGGGCCAACTCGCCGAGCAGTTGCGTAATGACGTATTGCTCCGTATCGCCACGCTCGAAGGTATTCAACCCTATGCACTGCGCGAGCTTAACGATGTACTGAACGACCTGCTCTCCGGTAGTGAGAATATCAACAAAAGCCCGGTAGGAGGCATCCGGACGGCAGCGGAAATCATTAATTTCATGGGTAGCGCAGCGGAGGCTTCGGTACTTGGCAATTTACGCGAATTCGACGGAGATCTGGCGCAAAAGATCCTGGACCAGATGATCGTCTTCGAAAACCTGATGGACATAGACGACCGTGGCATCCAGCTCTTGCTGCGTGAAACCGATTCAGGAGCACTGGCAATCGCGCTGAAAGGCGCAGCCGAAGAACTTCGCGAAAAAATATTTCGAAACATGTCAAACAGGGCCGCGGAAACGCTGCGTGAAGATCTGGAGGCCATGGGTCCGGTGAGGGTGAGTGAGGTAGAAGCCCAGCAAAAGCTGATATTACAGGTTGTTCGCCGTCTTTCCGACGAAGGCCGGATCATATTCGGCAACAAGAAGGAAGAAAGTTATATCTAGCAGCCGTGAACCTGAAAATCGCAGCTAAACATGAACCAGCCAGACGCTTTTGCAGTTGATTTACTTTAAGTCCGGCAGGCCATCAGATAATCGGAATCTCGACATTTGATATTGCAACAGCGCATTACTGAAACTTTTAACTATCAAATACGTAGTGAGCGAGCGCTAATGTATCTCTAATTTATCCCGCGGCAATACCGGGCGCCGCTTTCGCTCACGCGCTCAGCCGGATGGATAAGATCAAAAGGATGAATGACGACCATGGCAAGCCGAATTATTCATAAGGAACGTCTCGCTGCCTATCAGCGTTGGGAAATGAATGCTTTCGAGTCTGCGGAGATATCGACCCCCGAGCCTGGCGAAGGAAAGCACGAGAGTGCAAATAACTCCAGCACGGCAGTAATCCTGCCTACGGTCGAGCAGATCGAACATATTCATCAGCAAGCACGCCAAGAAGGCTATGCCGCTGGATATGAAGTGGGCTTGAACACGGGCCAGGAAGCCGGCTATCAGGCCGCCAGTGCGCTAGGCGCGGTGGCGGCCGGCAAATTGCAGGAACTGCTGCATGGTTTCCAGCGAGAATTGACAAATGCCGATCAGGCTATCTCCGACAATTTGCTCACTCTGGCCCTATGTCTCTCCAAGCAGATGTTGCGTGAAGCCTTGAAGGTAAAACCGGAACTCATGCTTGGCGTGGTGCGCGATTGTCTGCAAAACGATGCGGTGTTCAAGCAGCCGTTACAACTATTTTTGCATGCGGATGATGCCGCCCTGGTGCGCGAACACCTGCACCATGAACTTAACGATTGCACGGTTTGCGTTGATTCCAGCCTGGACCGTGGTAGTTGCCGCGTCAAGACGGGCAGTGGTCAGATCGACGCCACCCTGGCAACGCGCTGGCAGCGCATGATTCAAACGCTGGGGCAAAACGGTAATTGGCTGGAGTAACCCAAGCCCGACGGTTTACCGCTCATTTTTATCCCGTGTCATGACTCCCTGCAACTGATGGGCACGTGACCTCACTTTTTGATAAGTTCGCTCCGCGAACTCAGGACAAACCAATGCAAGTTCCCTCTCACACAAATTCTCACGCAGACTCTCACACAGACCAGTGGCGAAAGTTTCTCAAGAGTTGTGGTGAGATGGCTATCAACTCTCAGCCCTTTCAGGTTTCCGGTAGTCTTACTCGGGTTACCGGACTGGTAATGGAAGCAGTAGGGCTCAAGCTTGCGGTAGGGAGTGGTTGCACCGTGCTGACGCCCAATGGCAGCAGGGTGGAAGCGGAGGTAGTGGGTTTTCAGGGTGATCGGCTTTATCTGATGCCCAACACCGACGTATTTGGCCTGACACCTGGTGCAAAGGTCATTCCTTGGGGCAACACGGGTGCGCTGCCGGTGCTGGATGACGCTAGCCAACCACGACGTCGCGCCTCTGATCGGCTCAAGCGTTTTCCTGTGGGAAACGGGTTGCTGGGACGCGTACTGGACGGTGCTGGACGCCCTCTGGATGGTTTGGGACCGCTGCAGGCGGAGCATGGTGCACCGCTTGTCAACAAGGCACTCAATCCGCTCGATCGGGATCCGATAAATCAGACGCTGGATGTCGGAGTACGCGCCATCAATGCACTGCTTACCGTAGGGCGCGGCCAGCGCATGGGCCTGTTTGCCGGTTCTGGAGTGGGAAAGAGCGTCCTGCTCGGCATGATGGCGCGCTACACCAGCGCCGATGTGATTGTAGTGGGGCTGATCGGTGAGCGAGGCCGCGAGGTCAAGGAATTCATTGAGCAAATTCTGGGTCCGGAAGGGCTGGCCCGGTCGGTGGTGGTGGCAGCCCCGGCGGATACCTGGCCGTTGATGCGATTGCAGGGTGCATCCTATGCCACATCCATCGCAGAATATTTTCGTGATCAGGGCAAGAATGTCCTGTTGATCATGGATTCACTTACGCGCTATGCCATGGCGCAGCGAGAGATAGCGCTGGCAATTGGAGAACCGCCCGCAACAAAAGGTTATCCGCCTTCCGTATTCGCCCGATTGCCGCAGCTGGTGGAACGGGCCGGCAATGGCATCAAGGGGGGAGGTTCAATTACCGCGTTCTACACTGTGCTGACCGAGGGCGACGACCAGCAGGACCCTATCGCCGATGCGGCCCGGGCAATCCTCGATGGGCATATCGTGCTGTCGCGCCAGCTTGCGGAAGCGGGCCATTACCCCGCCATCGATATAGAGGCTTCGATCAGCCGGGCCATGACGGGATTGATTTCGCCGCAATATTTCGACCAGGTACGTAACTTCAAGCAGCTCTATTCGCGTTATCAACGTTCACGCGATCTGATCAGTGTAGGAGCCTACTCGTCCGGGAGCGACCCGCTACTGGACCGAGCGATCACGCTATATCCGCAATTGGAAGCGTTCCTTCAGCAAGGCATGTTCGAACGTGCGGATTATGCGGACAGTACCGCTAAACTGGGTCTGCTGCTCGGCGAACAGTCCCGCCCCATCTGATTGAACCTGGCTTGACTTGGCCCGACCCCCAAACTTGGCTCTAACCAACCCTCTTACCGGAAAGAAGAGAAGAAAATGGCAAAACCATCTGCTTTGGATACATTGATCGAACTTGCGCAGACACGCACGGACGATGCGGCAAAACGCCTGGGGACGCTGTGCACACAAGGCGTACAGGTAGAAGCGAAGCTCCAGTTGCTGCTGCAATATCGGGATGACTACTGTACGCGCTTTCAAGTATCGATGCGGCAGGGGCTGACGGCATCCGACTGGCGCAACTACCAGGAGTTCATCGACAAACTCGACGCCGCAATCGACCAGCAGCGCGAAACCCTGATCTCGGCTCAGCAGCGCGTCGCAGCGGGCAAAATCGCCTGGCAATCCGCCAAGCGTACTTTCAATTCTTATGACACGCTCGCGCAACGCCATGCTCGTGCGGAATCGCTGCGTGCTACAAAGCGCGAACAGCGTGAAACCGACGAGCATACGGGTAATGTCGCCGCACGTCAGAATTCTTCGCGCTAATCGCTTCATTTCTTAACCATCACCATCGAAAATATCGGAGCCAATATCATGCTGAACTTGCCCACACTCAACAGTATGTCTTCATCTCCCGTGTCTCCGCTCAAGAATTCGGCGCACGCTACTGAGGCACAGGAGGCGGACCAACCAGCCCCTATTGCTGGTTTTGGCGAAGTGCTTGCAAATGAAATGAGCGGAAAGGACCGCTCCGAGACTGGGCTACCCGATGAGAAAACAATCCCAGGCAAGGATTTAGATGACAGGGTCATCAGCGTCAAGGAAATGGATGCGAGAAATGTGGCGTTAAAGAAAAATATAAAGGAAAAGGAAAGTAATGTGGTTGTGGTTGCTGCGGCGCCCCAGCCCATGGATATGACTGAACTATTGCCCGGCGTGGCGGCCGCTCGCACGCCGGGTTCCCGAACCAACGTGGGACTCGATGCCCGAACCGACGCAGGAATCGATGCCCGAACCGATGTCCGGGCCGATACCCAGCACAATGACCCCGCCGATGCCTTGGCCAGCGTGTCGCCGTCCGAGTTCGCCACTGCTGCGGCCCAGCCTGCGGCGTTGGTGGCTCCGCAGTTCAGCCCCGTTACTGCACGGGCAGTGGGTATCCCGGGCAGCACCGTCACTGGTACCGGTACCGGTACCAGTGACGGCATCGGTATCGGCATCGCGATCGACACTAAAACGGCCACGGCTGCCGCCGACACGGGTGCGTTCCAGAATGCCAGATTACCATCTGACGCACTCACTACCGTCTCGTCCGGCGTGATAGCCAGGGTAGCAACCAGAGCGGGGCAGGGGGGCGTAACTGACCCGACCAGTCCAGGCAAGCCTTTCGTGATTAACGACGACGCCACGATCAAGCCGTCACGGGGTGGGAAACAGGGCACTTTGCCGCAAGTGGAGCTCGGCTCGCCAAAATTCAGCTTGGTGGGTGAAACCCGTAAAACTGAACAATCCATGCACGAAATCGCACAGCATAATCTGCCCGCTGCACAGATTGAAGCAGGGATGGCAGCAGCCATATCTGACCGCAGTTCCATATCGGCAGCTTCAACGACTATGGCTGGGGCACCTGTTCACGCTGCGCCTGGGCTGGAACCCCGCCTCGGTGCTGCCGGTTGGGATAATGCGCTCGGCCAGAAGGTCCTCTGGATGGTCTCCAACCAGCAGCAGGTTGCGGAATTGAGCCTCAACCCACCCGATCTGGGGCCCTTGCAAGTTGTCTTATCCATCTCCGACGATCAGGTCAGCGCGATGTTCATTTCGCAACAGGCTGATGTGCGGCAAGCGCTGGAGGCCGCACTTCCGCGACTCAAGGAAATGATGGCCGATAGTGGGATCAATTTAGGCAACACGACTGTTAGTGCCGATTCTACCCGGCAACAGGCAGAATCCGAACAGAAAAATCATTCTGGCACACGATACGGTAGGGGCAACGGTCAGACCATATCAGGGATGGATACGGATGTAATCGCTATTCGTTCCGGCCGAAACAGCCTGGTGGATACATTCGCTTAGCTTGCAAAAATGCATCGGCCGCAACCGGCAGTCGTCGGATTTGAAGGAAATCGGTTGCTACGATTCTCCGAGCCCGACAGGCTGCGGTTGAAATTGCTTTTGGTACCTACCGACGCTTGCTGGAGGGCGAAGATTTTCACGTCGTATTGTCGTTGCTCCCTCAACCTGGATCCAATAATTGAACCGCCGGATTCAGGTTCAGTACCGAGTCGATTCAGTCTCATACATCAAACTCCGAGATGGCCGGTTTTTCTCCTTCTGTTCGCTGTGCTGCCGCAACACTGCTGCTGTGATAATGGTATTTATACGTTGTAACGATATTTATACTCAGGAACAGGACGAGTCATGGCAACCAGGCTGAACAAGCAGGAAAAGGAAGATCGCGAGGCCACTATAGTCGATCCGAAACAAAAACCCAAAAGCAGAAAATTGATTCTGGTGATTGTTTCGGCCGTACTGCTGCTCGGTGCAGGTGCCGGAGGTGCAGCATGGTATTTCAACCAGATCCAGGACGGGGCAACACCCAAGAAGAAGCCCCCCGTGTTCGTCAATCTGGATACGTTTACCGTCAATCTGCAGTCCGAGTTCAGCGAGCAACATCTTCAGACCAATCTGACCTTGAAGGTTGAAAATGTCGAAGCGGTGGAACTGATTAAGCTGCATATGCCGGAGGTGCGCAACCGGATTTTATTGCTCCTTTCCAGCAAGGCGGCTTCGCAGATTATTGCCACCGACGGCAAAAAGGAGCTTGCTACCGAACTGCTTGCCGAGATCAATCTGCCCTTCAGTGAAGACAACGCTGAGAAAATCGTCGAAAGCGTACTTTTTACTTCTTTCGTAATCCAGTGAATGCCTCATGAGTAACGACTTTCTCACGGGAGAAGAAGTGGACGCGCTACTCAAAGGGATCAGAGGCGGTGCGGATAAAATTCAGGACGAGGCTCGACCTTCAGGTTTCCGTCCATATAACCTCGCGACTCAAGAACGTATCGTGCGCGGGCGCATGCCTACGCTTGAGATTATCAACGAGCGTTTTGCCCGACTTTTACGACTTGGCCTGTTCAATTTCATGCGCCGGAGCGCAAACGTCACCGCAGGTCCGGTCCGGGTCATCAAATTCAGCGAATTCGTGCGCAACCTCGTGGTGCCGAGCAATCTGAACCTCGTGCACGTCAAGCCGCTACGCGGCACATCGCTATTCGTATTCGATCCCAACCTGGTGTTTCTTGTAGTTGATAACCTGTTCGGCGGTGATGGCCACCTTCTTCCCACGGCAGAAGGGCGCGACTTCACTCAAACCGAGCAGCGCATCATCCAGCGACTGCTCAATCTGGTATTCGACAGCTACGGAAAATCCTGGCACCCGGTATATCCAATCGAGTTCGAGTATGTGCGTGCCGAGACAAACACGCAGTTCGCCAACGTCGCCACACCCAATGAAGTGGTTGTCGCCACTACGTTTGAAGTCAACTTCGGCACCATTATAGGAGAGATGCATATCTGCATTCCCTACTCCATTCTTGAGCCGATACGTGACCTGCTTTCCAGCAGCATGCAGGGTGAGGCGCTGGAAGTCGACAAGCGGTGGGTTGGCCGTCTGTCAAAACAGGTGCAGTCGGCCGAGGTAACGATGCTGGTGGATCTGGCGCATGTGCACGTTACTCTTGATCAAATACTCAACATGCAGGTAGGTGATGTAGTTCCGTTGGACATCCCCGAACTTGTCACTGCCAGCGTCGACAGCGTACCGGTAATGGAATGCCGTTATGGTGTTTCAAACGGCAGGTACGCGCTGCGCATGGAAAAAATGCTTGGCTCCGCGAGCAACGAATGAACTCCGACGAACGCCGCGACCTGTCCAAACGACCCTTTACGAATAAACCCGAGGAGATGAACGTGCACGTAAAACAAGCCAATTCCGAATCACGACTGACCGAGCAGGAAGCTGCTGCGGCTGCCGTGGCCGAAGGCGCTCCAGCTCCAATATTCGAGCAGTTTACCTCTGGTCAGAAGATGCAGATTCACAACGACATCGACATGATCATGGATATCCCCGTTCAACTCACCGTGCAATTGGGGCGTACCAAAATCGCCATCAAGAATCTGCTCCAACTGGCACAAGGTTCGGTCATAGAACTGGACGGCCTGGCAGGCGAACCGATGGACGTGCTGGTCAATGGTTATCTGATCGCGCAAGGCGAGGTGGTGGTGGTTAATGAGAAATTTGGCATTCGCCTGACCGATATCATTACGCCCAGCGAGCGGATCCGTAAATTAAACCGCTAAGTTTGATAGCCACGAATTCAGATATGAATAAGATGAAAATCGACGTCATCCACAACAGCATATTTGCGCATTTTCATGGCAAAAACGTATGTTTCATAAACTCACCCTGTCGCGTTGACCCCGCGCGCCACTCCAAAGTCCTTTCAGCCGGACCGATACCTTTTCTGGCTCCGCTGTCATTGATATTGTATGCCTTACCGGTGACTGCCATGGCACAAACCGTGGCAACAGATACAGCGGGTAGTGCTGCTTCTGGCGGAAACATGCTCCAGGTCATACTCGGCCTGGGATTGGTACTCGCCGTGATGGCGGCTTCTGCATGGCTGCTGAAACGTTTTGGCGGCCTCCAGCGCAGATCTGGCGGCGGTATCAAGGTAATTGGCGGCTCGGCTGTCGGTCAGCGTGAGCGGGTTGTGCTGGTGGAAGTCGCCGATACCTGGCTGGTGATAGGCGTCGCACCGGGTCATGTCACCGCATTGCACAGTATGCCCAAGGGCGAAATTGCCACCGGTACTACCGATACCATCGGCGACATCGGCACGGATCACCATTTTTCCGCTTGGTTCAGAAAGACGATGGCGAACCGCGATGGTGAACGCCATGGCAAATAAAAGTTTCCCGTGGGGGACACGTGCGGTGTCCAGAATCGCGCTCGGAGCAGTGCTATTAGCGGCACCCTTGCTCGCGCTGGCGCAGAACACCGGTTTGCCCGCATTCACCAGCGTACCGACTCCCGGCGGTGGGCAAAACTATTCATTAAGCCTGCAAACCTTGCTGTTGCTGACGTCGCTCACGTTTCTGCCAGCGGCGCTGCTGATGATGACCGGTTTTACCCGTATCATCATCGTGCTCTCGCTGCTGCGCCAGGCACTCGGAACGCAGTCTTCACCGCCAAACCAGGTGCTCGTCGGGCTTGCGCTGTTTCTTACTTTTTTCGTCATGGGGCCAGTTTTCGACAAAATCTACGAGAATGCCTACGAACCCTATGCCAGCAATAAGATAACAATGTCGGAGGCCTTGGACAGAGGCGCTGCACCCCTCAAGGCGTTCATGATGAAGCAAACGCGAGAAGCGGATTTGGCGCTGTTCGTCAAGCTCTCCGGCAGTCCCCAACTGGACGGCCCGGAAGACGTGTCATTGCGCGTACTTGTCCCGGCCTTTGTCACGAGCGAACTGAAAACCGCATTCCAGATCGGCTTTGCGGTGTTCATTCCCTTTCTTATCATCGATATGGTTGTGGCGTCGGTACTCATGTCCATGGGCATGATGATGGTATCACCCGCCCTTGTGGCGTTACCGTTCAAGATCATGTTATTCGTGCTGGTCGACGGCTGGCACATGCTCATCGGCTCACTTGCGGAAAGCTTCTACCAATGACGGCAGAGTATGGCTTTACGGTAGGCAGTAACCGGTTTTAAAAACTTCTCCTATCAGGGAGAGATGATCAAGCGAAAATATTTGTGGCGGTTAGTAGTCCAGTTCACACTATATCGACCTTTAAGGATAAAACGATGACACCCGAAAGTGTAATGACTCTGGGCCAAAAGGCCATGGAGGTGACTCTGATGATTTCCGCGCCGCTATTACTGGTTGCGCTGGCGACCGGCCTGCTCGTCAGCATCTTCCAGGCCGCCACGCAGATCAACGAGATGACCTTATCCTTCATTCCCAAGCTGGTAGCTTTATTTTCAGCCCTGGTACTGGCTGGACCATGGATGCTGTCGGTGATGCTTGACTACATGCGGCAAGTATTCGAGGGAATTCCCGCCTTAGTGAGCTAGCAATCCATGCTGGCTTGCAGCTTGCGTGGGGATACTAAGCGAAGCGAGCACTTGAACCCGAATACGGCACGTGGCCGTTTATTTATCAATCAAACGCATCGCGCTAAATCCGGTGGTTGACCGCTCTTTTAATAGATCAGTGTCATGATGGATAACAATAATTACTTGACGTTCAACTTACGGGTGAAACCGCTACCGGGTGAATTACGCAGTTTTTGCTGCACACGGCTGCATCGCGACTTCCTGGAATGGAATGGCGTCCTAAAGGGTCGCGAGAGGGATCCCGCGAAGCGGAACGCACTGCTCCGTTCTCCGCGGTCGTATACCACGTCGTTGCGTCTTGCCCTGCACCCCAAAAATCATAAACTTCACCCCATCCAACTGCCGAATTCAGGTTAGAGATACCCCTGGTGATTACCTTCAGTTCCGCCGATCTTGACGCATGGATGACCGCATTTCTATGGCCGCTTGTCCGCATCCTTGCGCTGTTGGCGGCGGCCCCGGTGCTCGGTAACACGGCCATACCCATGCGGGTCAAGATCGGACTGGGCGTTCTCGTTACGCTAATCCTGGCACCTGCCATAGGACCGTTTCCTGGCCTGGAACCCGCTTCACCCGCAGGACTGCTGGTGTTGAGCCAGCAAGTCATAATCGGGCTGGCGATGGGCTTCGTCATGCGCATTGTGTTTAGTGCCGTGGAATTGGCGGGAGAGATCGCGGGTTTGCAGATGGGCCTGGGTTTCGCCACTTTCTTCACACCACACAGCGATGGCAGTACGCTGGTAGTAGGTAAATTTGTCGGTCTGCTGGCGACGCTTGTGTTCCTGTCGTTAAATGGCCATCTGCTGATGCTGTCTGTGCTGGCCGAAAGTTTCCAAGCGTTTCCGATCTCGGCCGAACCCTTTTCAGCCGGAGGATGGAAAAAGCTCGCCGAGTGGGGAGGAACAATTTTCCTGGCAGGCCTGCAGCTTGCGCTGCCGGTTGTTGCAGCATTGCTGATCGTCAACCTGGCGCTCGGTATTCTGACGCGTGCCTCACCCCAGCTCAATGTTTTTGCTGTCGGTTTCCCGATCACGCTAATGGTGGGAATGGTCGTGCTGATGCTGTCGCTGCCTTATTTTATACCAGTGATCGAACATCTGATCACGGAAGGACTGGAAACCATGTTGCACATAGCGCATGACGCTCGCCCGCCGTCACCGGCAGGACCACCCCCATCCTGATCGCTATTCCCGAGTTTGCAACGCTACGCGCAGCGCTTAAATTGGCTCGGGGCGCTCTACAGTTAACATACTGCGTCGATGGCAGAATACGGTTATTAAAACCATTTCACGCATTTGAGATCTTGCGGCGACGCATGACCATGAAACTGATGAGGCCGACAGCCAGCAAGCTCAATGAGCCAGATACGGGTAGCGCATTGATCGCGAGTAGCTGTCCACTTTGATCCGGATAAAAATAATCGCCAAGTGTAGTTGAACCTGGAAACAAATTATTATCTGAATCGGTATAAATCATCGTTGAATCATCCGGGCTATTGCTGGCATGTTGATAAAAAAATAAAGGCTCGGATTTTCCCTTATCCTTCTTGAACTTAGCTATCTGCCCCGTGAGCTGCATTACTCCCCAACCA
>CAJDTQ010000062.1_pt1 | contig 18746 bp, 16 predicted proteins | sample 7389881 | NCBI WGS metagenome assembly CAJDTQ01 (sample SAMEA7055658, study PRJEB34461) | soil metagenome | biome: terrestrial ecosystem; feature: Peninsula; material: soil | place: Antarctica | collected 2016
TGGCGTTTCGGGAACTGCTTCCGTTCCATCAGCGCGTAAAAAAGCGATTACGCTGCCATCGTGATTAAACAGCGTCGCTTCCTGCACCTGTGATTGCTTTACGAGGTAGTCTAGCGTTGGCAAGGGGAAACCGGGTTGCTCGGATAGTGCAAGTGCGGCTGCGTCGGCCTTGCTGCGGAGGCCCTCAAGAAGATTGTCGAGGATCGTGCGTCCCAGATTCAGGCCACCCTCGAGCGCCCGGTCCACTTTGACGTCGAACCACGATTCGATGCTTTTCCCCAAAAATTGTACCGATATGCCGTACACCAGCGCACCCGGAAGAATCGCCATCAGCGAAAAAATCAGCAACAGGCGCAGCGCCAGCCTGGAGCCGAACACGCCAGCGTGAAGCCTGCGCCGGAGTCTCCATAGCAGATAGCCCACCACTGCCATGAGGAACAGGAGGAGGCCGACATTGAGCCTGATCAGGAGCCGATATTTTCGATCAAAAAGCCCGGTATCGGCACCTGCGGTCGCAAGCAGGAATAGCATGACTGCGCCTAGTGCCGCAGCGATGAAAATTACGTACTTCACAGCCTGACGTTATCTTGAAGCTTTGGCATGGGCAGCTTTGTATTCCATCGCAGCAGGCCGGAGCTCAAATCCCACTCCCTCGATCCGAGAGTTTCTACCTGAAACGGTTTGGGCAAAGCCGATATGTCCAGCCGCATGCGCAATTCAACTGTATATTCTTCATCCTGCCTTAACTCGGAACTGGCAATGATGGGACGGTTGCGCACTCGGCTCAAGGCCTGTAAGGCTTCTTTAAGCGTGCCGAAATTCTGTGATAACGTGCCGCGGCTCAACCGGTATTGGCGAGTCAGCGCGTAATAACTCAACCCTTCGCGGACCCTGCTCTGCGCAATTCGTTCGTCCAGCCAATACCAGCGTGAATTCACCAGGTTAAGTTCGGTTACAAAATAAAGCACGATGCCTTTCTCAAGCGCGTTTTCCAGCTTATGATTGAGTGTTATCTCGAAATCAGCGTCGAACTGATAACCTTCCTCGGTGGCTTCGAGCGTTATCGATGTTATGTGTATAACGCCGTCCGCATGCGCTGCAACCGCGGGCAAAATCGATAGACCCAGCAACGCCATTACGGTCATGCATACGCACGACAGTCGCGCGAAAAAATCAGACTTTGTGAAGCAGGGCATAAAAAAAACCGTCGTGATGGAAATCCGGCAATAATTGCCCGTCAATTACCCCGCCCCTTGAAATAGGCACCAGACGGGCATCCGCGTGGTGGCGCAGGAAACTTTTTACCTGCAGCTCATTTTCCTCGATAAATATCGAACAAGTGGCGTAGAGCAATTTACCATCTCTGGCCAGAATCCGCCAAAGGGCATCCAGGATTTCCCTCTGTTTCGCAACAAATTGAAACAGATCGCTTTCGCGCCTCAGCCATTTAATGTCCGGGTGACGCCGCGTCACTCCCGAAGCGGAACAGGGAACGTCAGCCAGAATGCGGTCGAACAGTTTTCCATCCCACCACTCTGCTGGCTGAGATGCATCGCCATGAATGATATGATTGGCTTTGAGATCCAGTCGTGTAAAATTTTGTGTTATGTGCGTTAAACGGGCGATGTCGTTGTCGACCGCCGTCAATTCTATATCCGCCAGTTCCAGCAAGTGTGCGCTTTTGCCGCCGGGTGCTGCACAGGCATCCAAAACACGCATGCGGTCGTGTACATCCAATAACTGCCCAGCCATTTGTGCGCCCGCGTCCTGAACCGATATCAAGCCCTTGGCAAATCCGGGCAACCGGTCCACCGCTACCGGTTGTCTTAGCTCGAGTGCATCATTTCCTGCAGGCCATGCGTCCATGCCACTTTGACTGAGGAGATTTTGATATTCCGCCATCTCGACCCTGCGCCGATTGACTCTCAGAGTCATGGGAGGCCGCTTGTTACTATTTTCCAGTACCGTCTTGTAGTCCTGAGGATATTGCGCGCGAAGTTTATCTATCCACCATTGCGGGTGGGAATATCGTCCTACCTCACCTTCAGCTACACGCTCAAGCAGAGCTGAGCGGTTACGTATGAAGTTTCGTAATACTGCATTGACCAACCCTTGCGCTCCCCGAACGCTCTTGCCGCCGCTGAGGGTGCGAGAAACTGACACAGCATTATCCACAACCGCATACGGGACGGTCTTGCTGTATTCCAGTTGATATAATCCCACCAGTAGCAAACAATAAAGATCCTGGTCCTTCAGCGATTTTTTCAGCAATAAGCCAAGCAATGCGTCGAGTTGACCATAAAAGCGCAGTACACCATAGCTTAAATCCTGAATCGCTCCGCGCTGCTGAGCAGAGAGATCGGCATGGTTATGCCAGACACCCTGCAACACCGCTGTCAGGCTCGAGCCAGCCAGTACTTTTGCCACAACTGCGGCGGCCAAACGCTGAGTTTTGATCATTTACAGTTTTCAAAGCGATCGCCTGGCCGCAATGAATGCCCCGAGAGAAATTCGGCGGCGCTCAGTTTCTTACCGCCCGATTTCTGCACGATTTTCAGTACAAGCGAACCCTCGCCGCATCCCACCACAATGCCCTCACGTCCTACCGCAACAATTTCACCTGGTTTGCCGGACACATCCGCGGCCACGGCGGCACGCCATATTTTCAATGGCATCCCACATACGCGGGCGTGCGCGCCAGGACGGGGATTGAATGCTCGCACTGCACGACAGATATTTTCCGCGCTCAAGTGCCAGTTAATTTCAGTTTCATCTTTTCCCAGTTTGGATGCGTAGGTGACGTCAGCTTCATTCTGAGGAATGGCAAGAAGTTTTCCTTGACCCAGACAGTCCAGCGCCTCCAGGATACAGCGTGCTCCCAGCAGGGAAAGCTTATCGTGCAGAGTTTCGGTAGTGTCATCCTGTTCGATTGCGATACCTCTCTGCAATAAAATGGCGCCGGTATCCAAGCCCCGGTCCATTTGCATGATCGTGATCCCGGTTTCGCTATCGCCCGCCAATATTGCCCGGTGGATAGGCGCTGCACCTCGCCATCGCGGTAGTAATGAGGCGTGAATGTTCAGGCAGCCGAACCTTGGAATACTTAAAACAGAAAAAGGCAGGAGCAGGCCATAAGCCGCAACAACCATGATATCTGCATTGATGGCGCTTAGTTGTGCTTGCAACTCTGGCTGCTTGAGCGAGTGTGGCTGCAACAATGCAAGGTTCCGCTGCTGCGCCAGCGTCTTGATTATGCCTGAAGAGGTTTTCATCCCGCGTCCCGCCGGACGATCAGGCTGAGTTAATACCAATGCAATTTCATGTCCGGCGTCTGCCAAGGCTTCAAGCGCAGGCGCGGCAAACGACGGTGTGCCGGCAAAGATGATTCTCATCGAAGATACGGGAATTTATCTGGAGAAAGACCGTTACTTGTTCGTTTCTTGATCAAGAGATTCTCTGGTTTTTCCACCTGTTTGCCAAAAATGGATACTTGATGTCACATCACTTTTCGACGCTGCTTCTTGAATTTGGACTGAATACGCAGCTGCTTCATTCGCGACCAGTACTCGACAAAGACTTTGCCCAATAAATGATCCATCTCATGCTGGATACACACGGCCAGCAAACCCTCTACCTCAAGCGTCAACGGGTTTCCATCGGCATTCTGCGCCACGACGGTAATCTGCTCCGCGCGCGGCACTTTTCCAAATACGCCTGGCACCGACAGACAGCCTTCTTCACGGTCAGACTCACCGCAATGCGTGATGATTTCCGGGTTAATCAGCACATGCAACTGATCATGTGTTTCGGAAATATCGATCAAGATAATACGCTGATGCACATCAACCTGTGTGGCTGCAAGGCCGATTCCGGGGGCCGCATACATGGTTTCAGCCATATCCCGCACGAATGCACGAGTTTCCTCGGTAATTTCCGATACTCGGTCAGCAACTATATGCAATCGCTCATCCGGATACTGCAATATTTTTAGAAGGGCCATAAACGGGGCGAGGCTTGAACATTAACAGTCGAAAAGCAAATTCAACCATATGGCTGCGATGTTCCCATCACAACCGCTATAGATAAGAGAAGGGTTTTCCGAATTCAATGCAGAGGTACATTATATCCTGAATTGAGTAGAAAATTCGTTTTCCAGCTCTTGATAACTCTCCGATGTCAATAGCGGAAACATCGGCAATTCCGAAACCATGGTTCTGAAACATACAGAAAATACCGTCAACTCGCTAATCGCGGGTGGGAAAAGGTACACTAATACAACAAGGCAAAAATGACGGGATTGTCGCGGCATTGTTTTATTCGGATGCATACAGATGCTACCCGCGCCTCGCCTTGCTCCAATTTAGTCATTTTTAAACGCCCCGCCATGGTTTATTATTTAAATCTGCTATAAAACGGTATTTCTATCTTACTACGTTCACAAATGTTGAAATGAAACCCATGCAGGAAACAGAGTCCTGGCTCGCCCTTGGATTGGTTGACGGTCTTGGCGGCGAATCGATGCGGCGCTTGTTGAAAGTGTTCAGTACCCCTGCTGAAATTTTTTCCGCAAATATCGCCGCGCTGGAGCGCGTGGTAAAAAGAAAGGTGGCGTATAACATTGTTCAGGGGGTTGACCAAAAAAGAATAAAGAATAGAGGCCACCCTTAAATGGCTGGAGGAGCCAGAAAATTCGATTGTTACACTGGCAGATCACGATTACCCGTCGCTGCTGCTGAACATACCGGATCCTCCCCCACTTCTCTATTTCAAGGGGTCGCGTGAATTGCTGAACTCGCATACCTTGGCCATTGTGGGCAGCCGCAATGCGACGCCTCAAGGTCTTGCCAACGCCGAGTCTTTTGCCGAAGCGGCAAGTAACGCTGGTCTGTGCATTGCAAGCGGCATGGCATCCGGAGTGGACGCTGCGGCACACCGTGGCGGATTGCGTGGCAGCGCCGCCAGCATTGCGGTAGTGGGAACCGGCCTGGATATCGTGTACCCGGCCGCTAATCGCGAACTTGCTCATGAATTGGCGGAAAAAGGCGCGCTTATTTCCGAATTTCCCTTGGGCACTCCTGCCATAGGCAGCAATTTTCCCCGCCGCAATCGCATTATCAGCGGTATGAGTCGCGGTTGCCTCGTGGTGGAGGCCGCGTTACGAAGTGGTTCGCTCATTACCGCGAGGCAGGCATTGGAGCAGGGTCGAGAGGTATTCGCCGTTCCCGGTTCGATTCATTCACCTCTATCGAAAGGTTGTCACGCACTCATCAAGGAAGGCGCGAAACTGGTCGAAAGCGCCGATGACATTCTATGTGAACTCGGCTATCGGCTCGTGCAAAGTGCCACGCTTGATGGTGGTGGACCGGAGGGCGAAGAATCGGTGTTATTGGCGCATCTCGGCCATGACGTCACCAACATCGATACCTTGTGCGTTCGGAGCGGCTTGACGGTGGAAATGGTATCAGCGATGCTATTGGCGTTGGAATTGGATGGCGTTGTTGCAAGTCTGCCGGGCGGGCGCTACCAGCGGCTTCGGTAGATCGCCGCGACATATGGCCGTATAGTTATCTATAATAAAAAACAATTGAGCCGCAGACGATGCTTACGACGTAAATAATTTGTAACATCAGCAAAATATGCTAATACCGGCGGCGCCCGCTGCGCTATCCGGCAGGCTTTATTATCATGCGTGTGGATCGCAGTAGCGACCCAGGGTTTGTAGACCACCTGTTCGCACTTGCTGAATTATTCGCGAATGTTCACTGGAGTTTCATGGGTAAAACATTAATTATCGCTGAAAAGCCTTCCGTCGCCGCCGATATTGCGCGGGTTCTGGGCGGATTCAGCAAGCATACCGATTATTTCGAGAGCGATAAATATGTGTTGTCTTCAGCTGTGGGGCACCTGCTTGAACTGGCTGTTCCTGAACAATACGAGGTAAAACGCGGAAAGTGGAGTTTTGCCAATTTACCTGTTATTCCGCCACATTTTGATCTCAATCCCATCGAGAAAACTGAATCGCGGCTTAAGCTTTTAACAAAGCTTATCAAGCGCAAAGATGTGGACGCTCTTATCAACGCGTGCGACGCAGGGCGCGAAGGAGAGTTGATCTTCCATTACATTGCCCGCCATGCTGGAAATAGAAAACCGATAAAGCGGTTGTGGTTGCAATCCATGACGCCGGCCTCGATAAGGGAAGGTTTTACCAAATTACTCGACGATGAAGCCGTACAACCGCTGGCAGAGGCGGCGGTAAGCCGCTCCGAAGCCGACTGGCTAGTGGGCATCAATGGTACGCGCGCGATGACTGCGTTCAATTCGCAGGAAGGTGGATTCCATAAAACCACGGTTGGCCGGGTGCAAACGCCTACATTGGCAATTATCATCGAGCGGGAAGATATCATAAAGAAATTTGTATCCCGCGATTACTGGGAGATCCATGCCGCGTTTGCCGCAATTGCAGGAAAATATAATGGCCGCTGGTTGGATGAGAAGTTTACCAAGGACAAAAAAGATGGTGAGCAAAAAGCCGAGCGGTTATGGGATCGGGAAAGTGCCGAGATTATTCGCGCTAAATGCCAGGGTAAAACTGGCATCGTCAGCGAAGAAAGCAAGCCCACTACGGAAATCTGCCCGCTGTTGTATGATCTCACCAGCTTGCAGCGCGACGCTAATGGGCGCTTCGGTTATTCCGCCAAAACAACACTTGGGCTAGCTCAGGCGTTATACGAAAAACATAAGGCGCTAACATATCCGCGTACTGACTCACGAGCATTGCCTGAAGATTACGTCACCACTGTCAAGGATGTGGTCGGCTCACTCGAGAAAACCCGCTATGGTGTTTTTGCCAGGCAGATTCTCAAAGAAGGCTGGGTGAAGCCCAACAAGCGAATATTCAACAACGGAAAGATTTCCGATCATTTCGCCATCATTCCGACTTCCCTTGAACCCGGCGGGCTGAATGAAGCTGAAGCAAAAATTTACGACCTTGTCACCAAGCGTTTCCTCGCAATTTTTTTTCCTGCCGCCGAGTTTCTCGTGACTACCCGCGTTACGCGTGTCGAGAATGAGCCGTTCAAAACGGAAGGTAAGGTAATGGTCAACCCCGGTTGGCAGGCGGTTTACGGCAAGGACGTACAAGCCGTGGGTGCCGAGGGGGATTCGACATTGGTTAAACTGAATCCAGGTGAGGCGGTTAGTGCCGAAGAGGTTAAGGTTATTTCCAATCATACTCGGCCGCCGGCGAGATTCAATGAGGCGACGCTGCTGTCAGCCATGGAGGGTGCCGGTAAGCTGGTGGAGGATGAGGAACTGCGAGAAGCCATGAGCGCAAAAGGCTTGGGTACGCCCGCAACGCGGGCCTCGATCATAGAAGGCCTGGTATCGGAAAATTACATGCAGCGTGTGGGGCGTGAGCTGCATCCCACGGCTAAGGCATTTTCGTTGATCACGTTATTACGTGGTCTGAAAGTACCTGAACTCACCTCACCTGAACTGACTGGCAATTGGGAATTCAAACTACGCCAGATCGAACAGGGTAAGCTCAAACGCGATAGTTTCATGGAAGAAATTGCCGGCATGACGCGCCACATCGTGGAACAGGCAAAGAGTCATCGCGGGGAAACCATCAGCGGAGATTTTTCCACGCTCGAATCGCCTTGTCCAAAATGTGGTGGCGTCGTGCAGGAAACCTATAAAAAATTCCAGTGCGGGAAATGTGATTTTGCATTATGGAAAATTCTTGCAGGGAGGCAATTTGAAACAGCTGAAATGGAACAATTGATCACCCGGCGCGAGGTGGGTCCGCTGCAGGGGTTTCGAAGCAAGATGGGGCGGTTGTTCGATGCAAATGTCAAACTTACCGGTGAGTTTGACATGAAATTCGACTTTGGCGAGGATACCGAAGAAGATGCGGAGGAGCTTGATTTTACCGGACAGGAACCGCTGGGGAAATGCCCGCGCTGCGGCAGCAGAGTATTCGACCACGGGATGAGTTATGCATGCGAGAAGGCTTTGGGCCCAGTGCGCAGCTGCAATTTCAAGACAGGTAAAATAATTCTCACTCGCCCCATTGAACGTGAACAAGTCGTAAAGCTCTTGCACAGCGGTAAAACAGATTTGCTGACAAAGTTCATTTCAAAGAAGGGAAGACCTTTTTCGGCTTATCTGGTCATAGGCGCGGAGGGAAAAGTGGGATTCGAATTTGAGCCGAGAAGTCCAAAGCAAAAGACCGCAACAGTCACTATGGAAGCAAAGATCGCAAAACCGAAAACCCGAAATCGTTCATCCAAAGATTCTGTCGCCGGGTCAAAATAAGCCTTGGGATATCGGTAGGACGGATCGTGGCCCACCGCTTATATCTACGCTCTCGGTTTTTTCACTTGTCAGAGCGACTTTCATGGCATTTATACACACCCGGGAGCGCCGCCTTCAAGGCGCCGTTGCCTGGTGTTTTTCGATATAGGAAATAATATCCCCGACGCTGCTAAATCCCTTTGCTTCCTCACTGTCAAAATTGATTCCGAAAGCATCTTCAGCATCGAACAAAAGCTGAATCGTATCCATGGAGTCAAGCCCGAGCTCTTCAAATTTCGAAGATCTGTTTATCGTGGATGCATCCAGATTCTCAGCTTTTGTAGCGATAAACTGTATGACCTTCGTTTCGATATCTGCTGTATCCATCTAATCTCTTCCTTCATTCAAGGGTTCGTGAAAATGATGCTCGCATTGTTGCCCCCAAATCCGAAAGCATTGCATAAGCCGGTACGTGGGTTTTTCTGTTGTGCGTGGTTTGGCGTGTAATCAAGATTACACTCCGGATCAGCCTCGTCAAGATTGATGGTCGGATGTATCATGCCAGTGTGAAGCGCCATGACAGTGGCGATGCTGCCGATAGCCGCCGAAGCGCCAATCGAATGTCCAACCATTGACTTGGTTGCACTAATGGCGATATCGCCAGCCCGGTTTCCAAAAACATGTTTAATAGCGCGGGTTTCTACGATATCTCCAAGCGGAGTGGACGTTGCGTGCGCATTGATATGGTCGATGGAATCAGGTTCCAAGCCGGCGTCCTGGATAGCCGCCTGCATTGTCGATATCTGACCCTCGATGTCGGGCATTACGATATGCTTGGCGTCGCATGCTTGCCCAAAACCTGCGAGCTGCGCGTATATTTTAGCCCCCCGACGTATGGCCTGTTCTTCTCTCTCCAGAATGAGTATCCCGGCACCCTCGGACATGACGAAACCTGCCCGGCCCTTGGCGAAAGGCCGGGATGCGCCCTCCGGGTCGCTATTGGAACTGATAGTTAACGCATGCAATATTTCGAAGCTCGTCATCGTCAACGGCAACACGCATGCTTCCGCACCGCCGGCAACCACCACATCGGCTCTACCCGCGCGCAAAAGATCGAGCGCCATTCCGATTGCATTGGCGCCGGACGAGCACGCTGTGCTGCAAGTCAGGTTGACTCCTTTCAGCCCATGTTTGATTGCGACCCAAGCTGCTGCGGAGTTTGCCATCGTTCGAGGCACCGTGAAGGGAGGTACGGGCTGATTCTTGAACCTGCGCGTGGCGGAGGACTCAAATGTGCCGAATCCGCCCATCCCGGACCCTATGCTTACAGCCACGCGCTGTGGCGCATATCCATCGAGTCCGCCCGCATCTTCAAGAGCGAGATTGGCAGCGAGCAGCGCCAATTGTGCAAATCTGTCCGTTTGATCTATGTATTTAGCCGAGAGAAACGTCGCAGGATCAAAGTCGATCACTTCCCCGGCTATTTGCGAACGCTGCCTTGAGGCATCGAAGGCGCGGATTCTTTTAATCCCGCTCACGCCGTTGACCGCATACAGGAACATCAGTTTTGGCAAAAATCTGGTGTGCAGGAAGACTTTGTTCGACCGCGACCAGCTTTTTCTGTCCCCGGCAATCTTCAGTCCCGGCGTAGATCTGCCCTTACTGCGCATTAAACATCACGGGGAACACATATCTCAATATACCTCCCATTATCCAGATAATAAGCATTAAGCTCGAGATTACAGCCCCTCCTTCGATAAGCGCCGAGAGGAGCGTCCTGCCCAGGCTGTCGAATTCCTGCTGCCCATCTTCATTACGCCGGCTCAGGCGACGCTTTCTCACCCATATCTGCAGTCCGATAACAACCGGAATAAGGCCGATGGCAATTAGCAGATTATATTCAGAAGTCCCCATTAATAATTAACCTTTCCATAAATTATTGCTACAGAAACCTTCAGGTGGACAGTGTTCCTTTTTTCGTCCATGCATAGGCAAAAAAAGATGGCGCATCAACAGTATTTCTTTGACGCCGCTCGCCGGCTAATCAAGCTATTGCCACAAATGACGGTAAATCCCATAATGGCAGCGTTTGCTATATTGGCTGGCGACCCTGTCCATTATGCTTAATGCGTACTCGCTACGTTAAATTACTGAAATCTGTGTCACGTGTCAAACCAGTAATTATAATATGATACGACATCAACGTGTCGAGTTAACGAACATTTGCCTTGACCTACCACCTAACTTTACACTGCGCGCTGAGGTTCAGCAGATTTCACGCAAATACGATTACAACGAAAGAGATATTGCCACATTCCTTGCAGATTGAATCAAATTTGTTTTCTTTTAAGCTGGACGCCGCTTTGGTGTATCACCCGCACGCCTTGACTCTATCTCATGGATGATCCCTCCCGGCCAACATGCCTGGAGGTCACTGTACATCCGGTTAAGAGCAGGCATGACGTTGGTGTATTTATTGATGTTCCCTGGCGCATTTATGTTGATGACCCGATGTGGGTGCCACCATTACGTCTGGAGCGGCGGTTTCATTTTTCAAGATTCAATCCGTTTTTCAAGCATGGTGAATGGCAGGCCTGGATTGCATACCGGAATAACCAGCCCGTGGGAAGGATCAGCGCTCAGATTGATCAGCTTCACCGGCAGCGCTTTGGCGAAACGGGTCATTTCGGATTGTTCGAATGTATAGATGATGCAGAGGTGGCCGCCGTATTGATGCGTGCTGCTGAGGAGTGGCTGGCGTCCCGGCAAACCAGGTATATAACAGGACCGTTCAATTTGTCCATTAATCAGGAGTGCGGCGTTCTAGTGGATGGTTTCGATACGCCTCCAATGGTAATGATGCCGCATTCGCGTCGATGGTATGGCCGCTTACTCGAAGAACAGGGCTACCAGCGAGTGAAAGATCTGCTTGCCTACTGGGTGGAGGTGGATTTCAAGGTTCCCCGCCTGATGAGTGCTTTGATCGCAAAGTTTTCGGACCAGATAAGCTTGAGGCCGCTACGCCGTGACAAGTTCGGCGAGGAAATGGAAATACTGCGTGATATATTCAACGATGCCTGGTCGGAAAATTGGGGATTCGTTCCTGTAACCAAGGCTGAGTTTGCCGAACTCGGTACCAGCCTTCGCTTGCTCGTACCCGATGATTGCATTCAGATTGCCGAGGTAGATGGCGTTCCATCCGCATTTATGGTGGCATTGCCGAACCTTAACGAAATTTTTGCCGAGTTGGACGGAAGCTTGTTCCCGTTTGGCTGGGTGAAGCTGAGCCGGATAAAATCCAGAGGGGCGGTACGCACGGGCCGGATACCCTTGATGGGGGTGCGCAAGCAGTTCCATAATACCCCGCTCGGCATGGCGCTGGCTTTTATGGTAATCGACGCGCCCAAGAAACTGGCGCGCGCAGTGGGTGTTCAGGCAGTTGAACTGTCATGGATACTCGAAGATAACAAACCCATGCGCGCGGTTCTGAATAGCTTGGGCTGCCGGGAGTACAAGCGTTATCGCATCTATGGAAAAACGTTGTGATCAATGCGCGCGAACGCCAAATCAGGCGCCAAACCAGGGATTCAAAATGAAAACGGATCAGTTTATCGCGCTGGTGCTGGCAGCGGATCGCGCTGCCAATGATCCCGTCGCGGGTAAAACAGGTGTGGCCTGCAAGGCGATCGCACCCATTTGCGGTACGCCGATGATCATCCGTGTATTGGACGCGCTGGAAGCCAGCGATATGGTGAAAACGATCGTTATATTGGGCCCGCCGGCATCCATTCTCCCCGACTGCCCGGAACTGGAGGAACGCGTTAAATGCGGGCGCGTTATCTGGCTGCCGAATCTTGATTCCCCCAGTCGAAGCGCAAACAGCGGCTTAGCGCAGATTGACCAGGACGCGCCTGTCTTGCTGACGACAGCGGATCACGCATTATTGACGCCTACTATCGTGCGGTATTTTTTAAGCAAATCGCTAGCGGCACAATGCGATGCGACGGTAGGCGTGGTCAGGCATGAAGATGTCGCAGCGGCGTTTCCAGGCGTAAAACGAACCGTAATAAGGCTACAGGATGGCGGGGTCTGCGGTTGCAATCTTTTTGCGTTTCTCAATCATCGGGGAAGGGGTCTGGTATCGTTCTGGCAGCGCGCAGAGGATTTGCGCAAACGCCCGTGGCTACTGATCTCCCGCACCTTTGGGTTTATGACCGTCCTGTCCTATTTACTGGGGATATTGACGGTTGATAAGGGACTGAAAGCGGTTTTAGCCAAGACCGGCATCAGAGTGCGGCCGGTATTCTTGCCATATCCACAAGCTGGCGTTGATGTCGATAAGGTTGAAGATATGCTGCTTGTAGAATCCGTTCTGGCGAGAGCAGCACCGGTTGCTCAAGAGCAAGCGGATACGCATGACCTTATCCCCTAGCCTTAAAGGCGGCTTCATTCTATAACGGCAAAGTAATCCGTGAAGATAATCGATCGATACATCACGCGGGAATTGTTGATGCCGTTTACGGTGATCGCCGTGATCCTGTCGACATTATTTTCGAGTTTCAGCAGTGCCAATTTTCTGGCCGGCGCAATGTCGGAGTCGCTCGGCGTTGGCGCCATGCTGAAGGTTGTGCTGCTTAAGACAGTGATCGCACTGGAAGTGCTGATGCCAATTTCCCTGTATGTCGCGGTAGTGATGGGGCTTGGGCGCTTATATAGAGATCAGGAAATCAGCGTTTTACGTTCTGCCGGTGTTAGCGAAAATCGCATAATCCTTGCTGTTCTTATCGTTGCCATTCCTGTGGGAATTGCCAGCGGTCTTCTTTCCGTATTCGTGCGCCCATGGGCATATGAAGAAAGTTACTTGATGAGCGCACAGGCAGAGGCGGAATTGAACATGGATCGATTCCAGGCAGGGCGTTTTTATGGGAGCGAGGGCAAAAGTAAGGACAATGGCAGGGTAGTTTACATTCAAACCAAGGATGGCGCCGGTAAGCAAATGAAAGATGTATTCCACTACATGAATAAAGATGGAGTCAGCGAGATTATAGTGGCCAAGGAGGCCTATCAGCAGGAACCCATAGCGGGCCAACGACCGCAAATTCATTTGTTGGACGGTTCCATTTACCGCCTCATGCATTCAGGAAAAAAGGATACTGTCGTCCACTTCGAGAGATTGGTGTATTTTACCGATAGCGGAAATATACTGAATTACAGACGAAAGGCGACTGCCACGGCCGCGTTGATGAAATCCGATCAGCCGCGAGATATTGCTGAATTCCAATGGCGGATTTCACGTCCTGTTGCTACGATTCTCCTGGCTCTTATCGCCGTGCCATTCAGCCGTACCTCCCCTCGACAGGGAAAAAGTGAAAGGTCTTTTTATGGCGCAGCCGCCGTTTTCGCGATCTACTATATCCTGAGCGGATTAGCCCAAACATGGGTCGAGCAGGGCACTATCAGCAGACTACCCGGTGTCTGGTGGCTCTACATATTAATGTCCTTGTTTGCGTTCAGCCTGCTATCCACCGGGTTCCAGCAGAAGTTATTTCTGCGCAGATGACGATAATCAATCGCTATCTGGCGTTTCAGATCGTCATGGGTCTGGGTATCGCTACAGTGATACTTCTGCCGCTATTTGGTTTTCTCGACTTGCTTGATCAGCTTGGTGACGTCGGCAAGGGCACCTATCAGGTCAAGGATGCCTTCCTGAATACGGCCTTACTGTTGCCGCGCAGATTTATCCAGCTTGCGCCTTTCATCGTCTTGCTGGGCAATGTCATCGCATTGGGTCGCCTGGCGGTTGGATCAGAGTTGACAGCGTTGCGCGTAGCAGGTCTATCCCCGACCCGTATCAGCCTTCCTCCACTTGTGGTTGGTTTGATCCTTTTGTTGGTTACGATGGTACTGGATCAATTTGTGGCTCCCCAATTGCAGCAGAAGGCTATTTCGTCCCGGGCCGTTGCGCTTGAGAAGAGCGCCGCGCTGGGCAAGCTACTGGGTATCTGGACACGGGACAAGCGAAATGTCCTGCGTATCGGTGAGATGTTGCATGCGGGGAAAGCAGCGGATGTCGAGGTGATGAATTTTGACGATAATGGTTTTCTGCTAACCTATACCTACGCTAAATATGCGATTTTCATTGATAATGATCTGTGGGAATTTAACGACGTTACCACCAAAACTTTTATCGGAAATCGGATAGAATCCGCAAGCACGAATTCGATGCAGTGGAAATCATTTTTGAGTCCGGATGATATTTCGACACTTACGAAGCCTCCGGAGAGTCTCTCGCCGGTTGAACTGTTTCTGCATGTCCGTTTTTTACGCGCTACCGGTCAAGAAGCGGATGCTTATGCACTTGCCTTATGGCGGAAGGTCGGCGGCGCATTGACAACAATTGCAATGTTATTGCTTTCGATACCATTTGTTTTCGGATCGGTAAGGGCCGGCCTTGCCAACAGGCTCGTGGTTGCATCCATGCTTGGTATCAGCGTCTATCTGTTTGATCAGATTATTGCAAACGCGGGTCTGTTGCTGCACTTGAATCCGGCGCTAACCGCCCTGTTGCCCGGGTTGGTGCTGATCGCTCTTGCAAGTTTCTGGCTGCGGCGGATTTTTTAGGGCTTCTTGCTTATTTTCCTTCATTAGGTTACAAGACCGCATTCTGATCACCTTTGCTGTGTTAGTGATATCGCAATCTGCACAATTTTTCAGCCAAACATATATAAAGGAGTTCTGAACAAGTTCCACTTGGGCGCGCGGATGTCTCGGTGGCATCACGAGAACGTCATCCTGACGCAAAAGGCGTGAAGGGTGCCAGCTTGCCTCCCCCGGAGCCTGACGAAGCAGACGATCCTCAGCATTGCACCCGTTCTCCTTCGGGTTTCGGTATCGAGCGTTCATAGCGTTTCACGCCCGAGCTTCTCAGGCCAAGTCCGCGGCCTTCATGAACGCTTTTGTTTTCTCCAGTTCTGATCTGCTCAGCTGCCACAAAGCGTTCCGCAGAGGCTGGTCAGGATTTCGACAAAGTAATACCCATGATTTCAAACCAGCCACAATCATAGAAACAACCTGAAACATGTCTAACTCCGTTTACATCTATATCGCTGGCGATAGCGAGACGAATATCTGGGGCTTGAGTGGTCGCGAGCGCTTGCAACGCATGTTAAAACCTTCTTCGCAGACCCGGTTGGTGGATGACCCCGAGCAGATTCCGGCGCCCGCATCGGCATTGTTGCTGCGCGCAGATTATCTATTCGACGCGAGAGTATTGACAGCATTGATTAACGCAGAAACAAACCTTGTGCTCAGCAGCAACCAGGATCAACCCGTCGCGATCCGGGTTATCGATGGTGATGTGCATCATGTACTGGCAGATTTCGTGGATGGAGGAGATAGGCGGAGTTTTGCCGATTTTCCTCTATATGCGCTGAAGGACCTCGATTTATCAAGCGTCCGGCAAAATCTCAAGAAGAGAGACCCACCGTACGTTTTCCCTATCAGCAATGACAATCGGCAAATGCTCGAATCCGAACTGTTTACGCGATCTTACAAGGGGGTGACCGATCTTGTGACCAAATGGCTCTGGCCGGTTCCCGCATTCTGGACTGTACGCTTTTGCGTACGCTTCGGTATACGGCCCAATCACGTTACGCTGCTCAGTCTTGTGCTTGCCGTGCTGGCAGGGGTTGCGTTCTGGTATGGCTACTATGGCTCGGGTCTGGTAATGGGATGGCTGATGACCTTCCTGGACACCGTCGACGGAAAATTGGCGCGGGTCACTGTCACCTCAAGCCGTCTGGGGGACGTACTCGATCACGGCCTGGATATCATTCATCCGCCGCTCTGGTATATTGCATGGGGTGTGGGGTTAGCGACAGCATTAACGACGCCATTCACCGAGGCGGTATTGTTCTGGTTGATACTTATCGGTTATATTGGAGGCCGCTTGTGTGAAGGGGCGTTCCAATTCTGGGTTGGATCATTTGATATCTTCATCTGGCGACCGCTGGATTCTTTTAGCCGGCTCATCACTGCCCGGCGTAATCCCAACCTCATCCTGCTGACGTTCGGCTGGCTCATAGACAGGCCCGATATTGGTCTCTGGGCGGTGGTCATCTGGCATCTGGCTTCCACGGCGTTTCTTGCAATCCGGCTAATGATGGGTTGGCAGGCACGGCGGCTTCACGGTCCTTTGCGATCATGGTTTGAGGAAATTGTACCGGGCCGGGATGACGGAAAACTTGCTGTTCGTATTTTTGTCCCTTTAACGGTTAAGGTAAATGATAGAAAAGTCACGCATGGATAGATTGAGGTCTGGAGCACCCGCGACCGGGTTGCTTTTCAATCCTCTTAGCGGACGTATTCGCAAACGTAAAGATGCGATAAGGCAAGCGCTCACGGCGATTCCAGACGCCTTCTGCAGAGAAGTGACCGATGCATCGGAGATTAACGAATCGGTAGATGCCTTTATAGATGCCGGTATCGATTTGCTGGTAATCGTTGGCGGAGACGGTACGGTACAGGGCGTGTTATGTCACTTGTTTGCCACGCAACCTCTTTCAAATTGGCCCGTGTTGACGATTGTGCCGGGGGGAACAACCAACATGACCGCCTTGGATCTGGGTATCTGCGGCAGCCCGGAGTCTATTCTTCAGCAGTTGCGGGGTTATCTTCTGAAGCAAACGCACCCCTTGTTGTTGGAGCGCCATGTACTGTGCATTGAACAAAGCGGAGCGGCAAAAGTTTACGGGATGTTCTTCGGTGTAGGGCTTATTGCCCGGGCAGTAATATTCTCTCAGAGCAAAATAAAACAATTAGGTATTACTGGAGAAATTTATTCAGCCATCATCACCGTTGGATACATTATCGGCTTGATTTTAGGGCGGCGGCACGGAGCATGGGCACCGGTTAAGTTGTCAATTATCGACAAGGATATCGAATTGCACCAAGGCACCTTTGCGTTTCTCTTCGCAAGTACCCTCGATCGATTGCTGTTCGGCATGCGTCCATACTGGGGACAGGAGCAGGAACCGTTGCATGTGACGTTTGTCCGTCAGCGGGCTAAGCGCCCCTTACGCTCATTGTTTCAATTACTTTCGGGTCGCGGAGACCTCCTCAAGGAAAAAAACGGCTATCACAGCTGTAATACCAGGGTATTGGAACTGCGGATGGATGACGTTTATATCGTCGATGGTGAATCCTATCGTGCGACGAGTCAGGACGGACCGTTGCGTATTACCGCAGCGGGTCCGATCAGCTTTTTGGTAGCGAATAGCGCAAACGCAGACTCATGATATGACTAGCGACACCTCTATACCCGGTCGGCGACTCCCGGACGACTTGATCTCGGAAATGGCCTCGCTGAGTTCAAAAGTGGTATCGGCGGATTTTCTTATTCTCGTCGAGGCGTTGAAAGCTCGCTTCGGGTCATCGCTAGACGCGGTGCTTCTCTATGGATCTTGCCTGCGTTCCCACGAGATCGGTGATGGGGTGGTAGATTTCTACGCGGTAGTAAACAGCTACAGCGAGGCTTATCCAGAGAATTATTTAGCCGTTCTGAATGCCTGGTTGCCGCCAAACGTATTTTTTCTTGAGGTGTCCGCGCAGGAAAAAACGTTCCGCGCCAAGTACGCGGTGGTTTCGATGGCAGATTTTGAGCAAGGCACCCAACACTGGTTTCACCCCTATCTATGGGCGCGTTTTGCTCAGCCCTCCAGATTGCTGTATGCACGTGACGAAATGGTTCGTATGCGGGTAAATCGAGCGCTGGCGCATGCGGTGATAACATTTCTCGAATCGAGCCTTGCCTTGCTGGAGTCGCCGGTAGTGAGCGCCGAGGTAATCTGGGTCAACGGATTGACCCAGACCTATGCGGCGGAATTGCGGCCTGAGCGGTCGACGCGCGCGCGCCAGCTTGTGGAGCTCAACCTGGACGGCTACGCACGCTTGACCCGATGTGCCGTATCGGCATTAGCGGAAATGCTAGAGGTATTGCCGGACGGGAGTTATCGATGTTTAACGGGAGCGGGAGACCGGCGCCGCGCATTACGGCGTTGGCGATTGCGCCGTTGGCAGGGGAAAATTCTGTCCGTACTGCGGCTTTCAAAGGCTGCATTCACTTTCCAAGACAGCATTAATTATGCTGCCTGGAAAATCGAGCGTCATACCGGGGTCCGTGTTGAGGTAACTCCCTTGTTGCGGCGCCATCCGCTGCTTTGGGGCCTGAAGGTTTCGTGGAGATTATTGCGGCGAGGCGTAATGCGTTAGCATCGCTCAAGCGTCGACGCCGAGGTTGAGCCTTATAAGGGCGAACCAGAGATCATGAGCATGCCTCTGCTTCAGCAGACCTGTAAGGTATCGTTTTGCCTGATTGAAGAATCAGATCGCAAACTTCGCGGACTGCACCATGGCCGCCAGAGTGCTTACAAATGTAGTGAACTTGCCGCAGA
>CAJDTQ010000033.1_pt1 | contig 18658 bp, 13 predicted proteins | sample 7389881 | NCBI WGS metagenome assembly CAJDTQ01 (sample SAMEA7055658, study PRJEB34461) | soil metagenome | biome: terrestrial ecosystem; feature: Peninsula; material: soil | place: Antarctica | collected 2016
TAGCGCGGAAATGGGTAAACCCGGTTCCATCGGCTGCATCCGCATGCATAACCGTGACTTACTTGAATTGTTCGATTTTGTGAATGCTGGAACAGAGGTTGATATCAAAAGTTGACATCCTGGCTGGGAATCCCGGAGCGAGTGAGCGGTCCATATTTTGCCGCTTCTTGAACCGATAGAATAACTATCGGTGTTCAAAAATCCTCGAAACCTGTGCTCACCCAGTCGCTTCTTCGCTGCGATTCTTCGAGACCAACAGGCTGTTAAGCAGGTATGTCACGCCTTCCGACCTACTGGCAAAGATATTGCGCCTCTGCTTTTACTTTAGATGGATCAAATTCGACCGGTGGGCCGTTGATATACGTGGTGTAATGTAATAAAGAGCGCGCTTAATTATACCGCTGAGCAATCTAACTTTTTTCCCGGAAAAACCCGATTTACCATTGTCGCCAATTTGTTCGAATGAACCTTTTCCAGTATCATAAGCAGCCATGACAAAGTATGTATTTGTAACCGGCGGCGTAGTATCTTCCTTGGGAAAAGGCATTGCTGCGGCCTCGCTTGCAGCTATCCTCGAGACTCGCGGCATCAAGGTTACGATGCTCAAGTTGGACCCCTACATCAACGTAGATCCGGGAACCATGAGTCCGTTTCAGCACGGCGAGGTATTCGTTACGGAGGATGGAGCGGAAACCGACCTCGACCTTGGGCACTATGAGCGTTTCATTACCGCGCGCATGAGCAGGCTCAATAATTTCACTACCGGTCAAATTTACGAGAGCGTAATAAAAAAGGAACGGCGGGGAGATTATCTGGGCGGCACTGTGCAAGTCATTCCGCACATCACCGATGAAATCAAACTGAACATCAGGGCTGGCGCGGGCAATGCACAGGTGGCTATCGTCGAGATCGGGGGAACGGTTGGGGACATCGAGTCGCTACCGTTTCTGGAAGCGATCCGCCAGATGGCAGTGCAGCTTCCTCGCGAGGATACCTGTTTTATCCACCTTACGTTACTGCCTTATATCTCCTCCGCGGGAGAATTGAAAACCAAGCCAACCCAGCATTCTGTGAAAGAGTTGCGTGAAATCGGCATTCAGCCGGATGTGCTGTTGTGCCGTGCCGACCGGACGTTACCACCGGAGGAACGCCGCAAGATCGCACTATTCACCAATGTTCGGGAAGAAGCGGTGATTCTGGCGCTGGATGTGGACAGTATTTATAAAATTCCGGCGTTGCTGCACGAACAGATGCTGGATGAAATCGTCTGCCATAAGCTGAATATACTTGCCAAGGCGGCGGATCTGGGCATCTGGAAAAAACTGGTGCACGCGCTGGAGAATCCTCAACGAACAATAGAAATCGCGCTGGTCGGAAAGTACGTAGATCTGACGGAGTCATATAAATCTCTCTCGGAAGCCTTGATTCATGCGGGCATTCATACCCATAGCAAAATCAAGATTCATTATATGGATTCCGAAACCATCGAGAAAGAAGGAACCGATTGTCTTAAGCACATGGATGGGATATTGGTTCCCGGCGGTTTCGGCAAGCGTGGGGTGGAGGGAAAAATCATGGCTATCCGCTATGCCCGCAACAACCGCATCCCTTATCTCGGAATCTGCCTGGGCATGCAATTGGCTGTAATTGAGTATGCCCGTGACAAGGCGGACATGGAAGGCGCACACAGTACCGAATTCAATCCCGATACGCGTTATCCCGTAATTGCTTTGACAACCGAATGGCGCACCCGCGAAGGCCATCTTGAAGTTCGGAGCACAGAGTCGGGCCTTGGCGGCAGCATGCGTCTGGGCGGACAGGAATGTATACTCAAGGAAGGATCGCTCGTCCGGGAAATTTATGGGGCGGATAAAATCATCGAGCGCCATCGCCATCGTTATGAAGTCAACAATGAATATATTCCCCGTCTGGAACAGGCTGGGCTGCACGTGAGCGCTGTATCCACAGCGGACGGCTTATGTGAAATGATTGAATTGCCGGAAGCCGAGCATCCCTGGTTTGTCGCCTGCCAGTTTCATCCCGAATTTACTTCCACTCCCAGGGCCGGGCATCCGCTGTTCACGGCGTTTATCGAGGCGGCTGCTCGGTTCGCGGGCAAATACACGGTAGCCGAAGCTTTAACACTTGGTAAACTGAAAGACATCGCCATGAGCGCTAGCCAATAGGATCCGGTCTTGTCAAACCTGATCCGGCACATGATCTTGGCGCACGATCTTTTGCATCAATTGAAGATCCGCGTGATGTAAGGCAAAATAAAAAATTGGAACCGTCCGATATTCGGGTTCGAGCAACGAGTCAGTAGTGACTTATTTTTCTTCGAACCATCGTTCGGAAAACCTGAATACCTAGCAAAACAGTTTTCGATGACTTATAAATAAATGAACCAGGGAAAAATAGCATGAGTGCAATTGTAGATGTCATCGCCCGCGAGATTCTTGATTCACGCGGAAGCCCAACCATAGAAGCGGATGTATTGCTCGAGTCCGGCGTGCTCGGACGAGCAGCCGTACCTTCCGGCGCATCCCTCGGAACTAGAGAGGCGGTCGAATTACGCGATGGGGATGCTCAGCGCTATTTTGGCAAGGGGGTGCTGAAAGCGGTGGAAAATGTGAATACGGAAATTTCCGAAGCTGTTATGGGCCTCGACGCGATGGACCAAGGTTTTATCGACCAGACGCTGATCGATCTGGACGGCACAGACAACAAGTCGAGACTTGGGGCCAATGCGGTTCTTGCAGTGTCGCTTGCGGTAGCAAAAGCGGCAGCAGAGGAGTCCGGCTTGCCGTTATATCGATATTTGGGTGGCGCGGGACCCATGTCAATGCCTGTCCCCATGATGAATGTCATCAATGGCGGTGTGCATGCCAATAACAATATTGACATGCAGGAGTTCGTGATAATCCCTCTAGGCGCGCAGAGCTTTCGTGAAGCCTTGCGCTGGGGTGCTGAAATATTTCATACGCTGAGAGGCATGCTCGACAGCAAGGGCATGCATACCGCCGTGGGGGATGAGGGTGGGTTTGCACCCGATCTGGCCAATAACGAAGCGGCGCTGCAACTTATTGTGGAGGCCATAGAGAAAGCCGGTTATATACCCGGCCCGGATGTGGCTATCGGCCTGGATTGCGCCAGTTCTGAATTTTTCAAAGACGGTAAATACCATATAACATCAGACGGATTGAGCCTCGATTCCGCGCAGTTTGCCGATTATCTCGCAACATGGGTAGACAAGTATCCCATTCTCAGCATTGAAGACGGCATGAGCGAGCATGATTGGGATGGGTGGAGGCTGCTTACCGACCGGCTCGGAAAATCCGTGCAATTGGTGGGGGATGATATCTTCGTGACCGATGCCGGCATCCTGAAAGAAGGTATTGCGCAGGGTATCGCCAATTCCGTGCTTATCAAACTCAACCAGATCGGGACGCTTACCGAAGCCTTTTTCACTATAGAAACCGCCAAGCGCGCAGGATATACCTCAGTGATTTCGCACCGCTCCGGTGAAACCGAAGATACCACCATTGCCGATTTTGCCGTTGCTACCAACGCGCTACAAATCAAGACCGGTTCGCTTTCCCGCTCGGATCGCCTCGCTAAATACAACCAGTTGCTGCGTATCGAGGAAGATCTTGGCGATGCTACGAACTATCCCGGACGAGGGGCGTTCTATCAACTAAGATAATGGTTATCCGGATTTCTATATCCTGATTCAACTGGGCTCGAACATTGATTTAGCTTATTCCGGAATTGAGGGTCGCGCGTGTGCAAGAAAAGGGTGCCGCTGCCTTTTTCAATAAAGGACAGTTTTTAGGGGTATCCGGGTGAAAGTACTGGGCTTAATATTCGCTGCCCTGATTGCTCTGATGCAATACCCGCTATGGCTGGGCAAGGGTAGCTGGCTTAAAGTGTGGGAAGTGGATCAGCAGGTTATCACGCAACATGAAATCAACCAGAAACTGAAAATGCGCAATGCGGCCCTGGACGCGGAAGTGCGCGATCTCAAGCAGGGATACGACGCCATTGAGGAGCGCGCCCGCAGCGAGCTGGGCATGATCAAGCAGGATGAGACTTTTTTTCACATACTGGAAGATAACAACAAAAATACCGACGGCAATGGCAAGGCCGGAGGAGAGCGCCCTGAACAGTAAACCCCGCAGGAAAAATACAGTCCTGATTTGATTTCACAAACAATGTGAATCGAACCAGATATAACACGCTGCTACACTGCGTGGGGTCCGACCGCAGCGCAACAGGGCGAGGGCAGCAGCCCGGCACGACCAACGGCGTTGGTCAAGCCCTGGGCGGAAATCGCCTCGGCCATCGGAGCCGACATGGATCAGCCGGAATTAAGGACAACGTCTTCGCCAATTCAACCGGAACAGCGTTGAATCTGAGGTGGAAAAGATACTTTGGTGATCCTGGATGCAGTAGAGTTCTCTTAGTTTCCTATGCCACCTAGCTCCCTTCAGCGTTACGCATGGCTGTCGATTTTCACGGCGCTGGCCACGATTCTTTTAAAAAGCCTGGCCTGGTGGCTGACCGGTTCGGTTGGCCTTCTTTCTGATGCCCTGGAGTCAGTGGTCAATCTGGCCGGTGCATTGATGACATTGGCTATGCTCACGCTGGCGGCAATGCCTGCCGATGATAATCACCCTTATGGCCATGGCAAGGCGGAGTATTTTTCCAGCGCCTTTGAAGGCTTGCTGATTGTTCTGGCAGCGGTCAGTATCGGTTATGCGGCCATTGTTCGCCTGATGAATCCGCAAGCACTGGACGACATCGGAATCGGACTGCTTGTCTCAGTTATTGCGTCCGCACTCAACCTGGCGACAGCGCGGGTTCTGTTGAATGTGGGGCGTGTTCACCGTTCGATCAGCCTTGAGGCGAACGCACACCACTTGCTCACGGATGTATGGACATCGGCTGGCGTCATTCTCGGGGTTGGATTGGTCGGGGTGACGGAGTGGTTATGGCTCGATCCAGTAATTGCGCTATTGGTTGCAATCAACATCGTGCATACAGGCTGGCAATTACTGAGGCGCTCCGCAGACGGCCTGATGGACACCTCCTTGCCTCAGGAAGCCTTAAGTATTATCGAAGAAGTGATGAATTCCTATCGTGAGGAAGGTATCGATTTTGAGGAATTGCGTACGCGCCAAGCAGGAGCACATGCCTTTGCGAGTCTTCATGTACTGGTGCCGGGCGACTGGACAGTAAAGAAAGGACATGATTACGCGGAGCGCATCGAGGTCGATTTGCGGGCAGCGGTACCTCATTTGCATATATTGACGCACCTTGAGCCCAAGAACGGGTCCTGATGTCCAACGCCGTAAATGACTTGAGCTGGTGCAATGCCGCAAAAGCTGGGATACTAGAGTTCGCTCTTTCGGTTCGATTGTAAAGCGCGCTGTCAACTAAAACTTAAAAACAGACGTTATCGCTCTGTTTTACCTCCCTGCTGTTCGCTCCCGCCGCGTTTGTATAATCCCAGCATATGCTTTCAGCAGACATGTTATTGAAGCCTGGAGGCTGCTAATAAGAATGCGCGAAATGCAGGTACGCGAATTACCATCAAAAGACAAATAACCATCAAAAGACAAATATCGAGAGAGCGTCAAGAAGAAAGAAAAACTATAAAAAACTGAAATCAAGAAATGCCTGGCACAGTTTCTGAGGACATTGATGGAGAGCAGAGATGAATAAAGATTTTGTAGATACGACGTTACTATTGTGGACGCAGATCGGCGGTCTTGTAACGACCACGCTGCGCATTGTATTGATTGTCATATTGGCATGGGGCGTGATCTTTTTGCTGCAGCGCGCCATTCGCACCTTCGGCCATCGCATTGCGACCCGTTTTGATGATCCCGAGATGGTCAAACGGGCCGAAACATTGGGCCGCGTGTTCCGTTACCTGGCCTTGGTAGTGGTATCAGTGATCGGCGGCATGCTGATATTGGGCGAACTGGGGATCTCCGTGGCACCTATCCTGGGTGCCGCCGGCGTGGTGGGCCTGGCTGTCGGCTTTGGCGCGCAAAGCCTGGTAAAAGACTATTTCACCGGTTTGTTCATCCTGCTGGAGAATCAGATTCGCGAGGGCGATGTCGTCAAACTGGGTGAGCATGCGGGCCTCGTCGAGGTGGTGACGCTGCGCTATGTGCAACTGCGCGACTACGATGGCAATGTGCATTTCGTGCCCAACAGTCAAATTAACACGGTGGTCAACATGGCTCGGGGCTTCTCGCAGTCGGTCATCGACGTTGGAGTGGCGTACCGTGAAAACACCGATGAGGTAATGGAGGCAATGCGCGAGGTGGGTCGTAAAATGCGGGAGGATCCAGTATTTTCATTGCTTATACTCGAGGACCTTGAAATAGCGGGGGTTGATAAATGGGCGGACTCGGCCGTAATAATCCGCTGCCGCTTCAAGGTCAAGCCGCTCGAACAGTGGTCGGTTCGCCGGGAATATCTACGCCGCCTGAAACACGTGTTCGATGCGCGCGGCATTGAGATTCCGTTCCCCCACATTACGGTATATGCGGGGGAGGACAAACAGGGGAAATCACCCCCGCTGCCGCTGCGGTTGTTGCATACGAAGGCCGCTTCCTGACCTGGCAGCCTGTCGGACTTGAAGAATCGCAGCGAAAAAGTGACGGCTGAGGGAAGATTTTGAGGATTTTGAAGGCCAATAGCTATCTATTGGCCGAAAAAGCAGCGAAATATGAACCCGCCAGACGTTTTTGCAGCCGATTTCCTTTAAGTCCGACAGGCTGCTAGACCCGCTTTATTGTGTTTTGGTGAATGGCCGCCAGGGCGAGAGCGGTGCTACTAACCTGGCACGGCATATTCGGCGACAGGTAGCGATAGTGCATTCGGGAGCCTCTTACATTTCGGCGATTTCCTTCCGATCACTGCCGGGTTCAGGATTGGGAAGCGCTCGACCAAGCTCCACCCGGCGCTGCCGATATCGAAAGCAGCCCACGAGCAGGGCTGGAATCGCACTTTTAAGTAAAAGATGGTTTGATGCGCAACAGCCTCGGCATTGATACTCGTGTACAGCTAAAGTGGTTGCGCTGGAACAACCCCAGACCACAAGGTCCCATGTCACGCGCTTGCAGATGTCTTACTGGAAAACACTTCGATTTTGTTTGTACACCTCGTTGGTTGAATCGGCCGAAAGGGATAGACGTGCGGCAACCTGTTTCCGATCCGCCTCCCGGCGTCTGACGTTGGCTGCAGTTATCGTCTGTTCGTGCTTCAGTTCAGGCTGCGGGGGGCTGCCGATCATCTCTACGCCAGACAGCCGAAGCATCTCATCTGTTCTGCTGGATACGGACGATACCGCGCTCGGCAGGGCCGCCACCACGCAAGTCAAGCTGCATTCTGGACTGAACGGCGTCCATTCGCTACCTGACGGCCATGACGCTGCAAGCCTTGATCGACGCTGCCAATCGCGGCGTTCGGGTTCGCCTGCTGCTCGACGACAACAATACCAGCGGTTTAGACGCGGCGATGGCCGTTCTGGCCGCACAGTCGAACATCGAGGTGCGTCTGTTCAACCCGTTCGCAAACCGCAGCGTTCGCTGGTTGGGTTACCTGACCGATTTCGATCGCCTCAATCGGCGCATGCACAATAAATCGCTAACGGTCGACAACCAGGCCACGATTGTCGGCGGCCGCAATATCGGCGACGAATACTTCGACGCGAGCGACGATTTTATGTTTGCTGACCTGGACGTGCTGGCGATCGGACCCGTCGTGAAGGTAGTATCTGCCGACTTCGACCGCTACTGGGCGAGCGGGTCTGCGTATCCCGTCACGCTGTTGTTGCCACGGGCCACACTGGAAGAGGCAAACACGCTGCGAGCCAAGGCGACGCAGATCAGGCTGAGCTCGCAGGCGTCGCAGTATGTGGAAGCGGTAAGGCGTTCTAACTTGGTCGAGCACCTGATCCGGGGTGACCTCGATCTGCAATGGGCGCCGGTTAAGCTGATCACTGACGATCCTGCGAAGGCGCTGGGCATGGCCCAGCCCGATGTGATGTTTCCCGCGCGCCTTAACAAGGCCTTGGGTCGGCCTGAGCGCAGCCTGGATCTCGTGTCGCCGTATTTCGTTCCGGGCGACACAGGCGTCGAAGATCTGGCCGAACTGGTGCGCGGGGGGGTGCAGGTGCGCGTGTTGACGAACGCGCTGGAAGCGACCGACGTGGCGGTGGTTCATGCAGGCTATGCCAAGCGTCGCCGGGCGATGCTGGAAGCCGGCATCGTGCTGTACGAGTTGCGACGAACGGCTCGCGAGTCGGTGCAGCGGTCCGCCATCCTGCGCCAGATGATTCCGAGCGGTAGCAGGGGGTCCATTGCCGGGTCTTCGGCATCGAGCCTGCATGCCAAGACGATGGCTGTCGATGGCGAGCGAATCTTTGTCGGGTCCTTTAATTTCGACCCCCGCTCGGCACTGCTGAACACCGAGTTGGGTTTAATCATCGAAAGCCACAAGATGGCCTCAGAGATGGCAAAGTCCTTCGAGGCGATTGTTCCAGACCATGCCTTCGAGGTTCGGTTGGCGAACAGCGGCGAGTTGGTGTGGCTCGAACGTCGCGACGGTAAAATCACACGGCACGACGTCGAACCCGGTACCACGTGGTGGCAGCGCGGGTGGATTCGCTTCCTTTCCGTCCTACCGATCGAATGGATGCTGTAAGGAATACCTTGCGCGCGTTGATATCGAGCGGTCGAAGTCCGGATGCAGGCAGCAAGGCAGCAGCAAAAACATACAGATCGGCTAACAAGCAGATCAATCATGCCACGCAAATAATCCGGGCGGGACGGGAAACTGTGTCCGACATGGCGGGGTTATTGGGTGTGGACCGGACTACCCTGTGTCGTGCGCTGAGTCGAAGGTGGCAGGAGGGTGTCCGTACCTGTCAGTTGGTGGGCAGGACACAAATGGTGGATGCGTGGAAACCCATAGCTGCATTTCGGGAAACACGGTTGGTGTAGAATGCCATGGGAGACCAAAAGACCGCCAACAGTGATTTTGTCACCGTTCTGTCACAGACGCCCTGCGCTTTTCGTCGGGCTGGCTCGACTGGCACGGTGATGGCGAAAGAAAGCCTGCTGATATCTAGCCACGGAAATGCATAGCGAATGAGATTCATCGGTCATTTATTGATGGTGATATGGCTGGGGGCGGGTCTGCTTTTCCCCGCGCTTGCCCATGCGCAACTTCTGCCCTCAGTCACGGCGGAAGAGAAAGCTCTGGTCGAGGCAAAACAGGAGTTGCCGAAGGACGCATTGGGACGAGATACGCCACGTGGAACGGTTCTTGGCTATATCGCGGCGATGGCGAAGGAAGATTATGCAAAAGCGGCACAATACCTGGATCTGAGCTTCATTTCCGAAAGCAAGCGCGCCGCGCGCGGAAAGGACCTGGCAAAGAATTTACGACGTCTCCTGGATCAATCGGGCAGCATGCGTGCCGATCCGCTGATCAGCGACAAGCCCGACGGGCTTGGCGACGATGGCCTGGACGGAAACCTGGATCGAGTTGGCAACATCAAATCGAATGACCGCACAATTCCAGTGCTGGTTGAGAGAATCCATAAAGACGATGCTGCTCCGATATGGCTTTTTTCTTCCCAGACAGTGGAAGAGCTTCCGCGTGAATCCAGGGAAGAAGAAGCAGCAGGCTTGAACATCGATCACGTCCTGCCCGCCTGGCTCCTTGAAGATAAATGGGCCGGCGTCCCCACGGGGCACTGGCTGGCGATGCTGCTGCTTATCGTGGCGTCGTACCTTCTGGCCTGGCTTGTGACAAAGGCCATGATCCATGTCTTTCGCCTGTTTTGGGAAAGAACGAAATTCCAGCGTCCCGTCGGCTTCATGGATGCCTTTGTCTTGCCGGTACGGGTCTATATGGCTGTGTGGCTTTTTGTGCTTGGAGCCCAAAAAGTCGGCATATCCATCATTGTCCGCCAATATTTCAGTGAGGCGACAGTGATCGTGGCCTGGGTCGCCATTCTTCTTTTACTCTGGCGATTGATCGACGTCTTTGCTTCCATTGGTGAAGAGCGCATGACGCGACGGGGAAATCCTGGCGCACTTTCGGTCGTCATGTTTTTCCGGCGCAGTATTAAATTCGTCGTGATTGCGGTCGGGATCATTACCGTTCTCGCCACGCTCGGTGTCGATGTGACAACCGGTCTCGCCGCCCTTGGCATAGGTGGACTTGCTCTGGCGCTTGGCGCCCAGAAAACCGTTGAAAATCTCGTTGGCAGCCTGACAGTCATTTTTGACCAACCGGTCAGGATTGGCGACTTTTGCAAGGTGGGCGAGATACGTGGGACCATCGAACAGATCGGCATGCGGTCAACCCGTGTCCGCACCCCTGAGCGTACGCTCATCACCATCCCGAACGGTGATTTTTCCGCACAGAAAATAGAAAACCTTACCCACCGAGACCGTTTCTGGTTCAATCCCACGCTGGGCCTGCGTTATGAGACGTCTCCCGACCAGATTCGTTATCTGCTGGTAGAGTTGCGATCCCTCCTTTATGCCCATCCGCAAGTGGATCCGGATCCGGCACGCGTCCGTTTTCGGGGATTCGGGGCAGACGCCTTGAATATTGAAATTTATGCTTATGTCCATGCCAGCGACTTTAACGGATTTCTGGAAATCAGCGAAGATTTGAATCTTCGCATTATGGATATCGTAGCGGAAAGCGGCACCGGATTTGCGTTCCCCTCCCAGACGCTTTACATTGCAAAGGATACTGGACTGTCGGAAGAGAAAACAAAAGCCGCAGAGGCGAAGGTTCAGGAGTGGCGGGATAAAGACGAGTTGCAGATTCCCAGCTTCGATCCCGATCGTATTCGCGATCTGAGTCACAAGATCACCTATCCGCCAGAAGGGTCGAGTGCTCATTCGAAAAAATGAACATGATTGAAGTAATGCGGTTTGTGTCTATTGGCAGGATCAAAAATATTTGGCCGCTCTCATTATTGATCAGTTGGAGTTGCCCCTGGCAGAGTTGATCCTCTTGAAGTCGGTTTTCTCCGCTGATTGCGCCGTAGCATCGGGGAATGAGCGAATACATGCACAGGAACCGCTATATTACAGTTTTGATAGGTCACACTTGGAGTGCGCGACCTGATCCTCAACATGAGCGTCTTTGGTGGGCATGGACAAACAACATCGCATCCACCTGATCAATCATCAGAAGGATGCGTTTATCGACAACCGTGCTAAGTGGGCGGAGTGTATTCCAGTACCACCATGCCAAGATGCTTATTCAGGCCGAGCATGGGAATCATGGCGCGAAAACTTCCATTGCCGCTTTTTTCCAGCGTGATTTCGGTGGAATCCAGATTGGCACCGGGATAAAGGCTGGAGAAAGTCTGGACAAGCTTCTTGCGATCGCTCGCCACGATTATCTTGCCATCCGGTTTAGCAAGGATTGCGGATTTGAAGCCCCTGATCTGGACTAATTCACCGAAATATTGATCAACCCGATCCAGGTTACCAATCATGAGTTCGCGGCGAATAGCCCAGGCGAAGGGAATGCTGAACAGACGCAGGGTTTCCTCGGCGCGGCGGTCCTCGCGTTGCTTTGCTTCGTTGACCAGTTGGGCGTGTGCTCCAGCCTGTTGCGCCTCCACTTGGGACAGTTTGTTCTCAACCGCATCCACGGCAGCTACTTTCCAGCCATACATGTATACGGCCACTACCAGCAGAGCAGTCACCAGGCCCAGTATTATCTTGTACTCCCGGCTCATGCCTTTCGGCTTGGGAGCGGCAATCGCGTTACTTTCCACTTCTTCCATAGCTAACTCCGTTAAAGAATCTGTTAATCGACAAGCCTGCCTCAGCCTTAAGTATAGTCAACTCTTCCTCAATGCTATTAATTAATAGTTAGAGCGCTATTGGGAAGACGGGTGTACACCGTAACAAGAAGTTCAGAATGAATATTAATCGGTGTGTGTTTCTTTATCAGTGCGGAATCCCACTTATCGACTATTTATGCCGAGATTGAGTTCATAAACCGTTCCCAATCGGTGAAATGAGATAGCCGCCGCGAAATAGTGCCCGGGATATCGTAATGCAAGCAAAGCGCGGAATTTATCGCGAGACAGAATTCTGGTGTTGGGCAATCGGTTTTTGCCTTTGACCAGTTCGCTGCGGCCTCGATCCTCCTGCAACGAGGCGTTCGATCGGTGGAATATATCCGACAGGTTCGAATAATCGGTGGTGGTTACCAGGATACCCATTTCAGGATCACCATCTCTACAGCCGCTCTGGTTTTCCAGGGTGCCCGGTGATGGATCAGTTCGGCCTTGTACAATTCATTGACTGGCTCAGCCAGTCCGTTGTCGTAGCTGTCTCCTTAACCACCCACAGAATCCTCAGTCCCGGCTTGGGCGAGGCGTTCGTATAGCACCGGTTCGAAGGCTGTTGGTTGTTGTGCCATCGCTCCCATCGTGGATGGAATGCTCGATAACGGCAAGGAACCGGAGCATATTGAACCCAGCAAACTTGATCAGAAGCTGGACTCACACACTGATTACGAAGTTTACCCGGTTAGCTACGGAGCAAAACGATATTGAAGATATTCAACGGGTGAGTAACGACTCATTTTTTCACGTTTTTTGCTTATGGCTCAAGCTGCCGCCAAACTCTTCAGACTTACCAGCTCAAACAACGTTGACTCAGCCCCGTCGGCCAGCCAGATTTGCTTATCCTGGATTGTACAATTCAAACGCATGTTGCGCTGCACCTGCTTCGCGATGGCCAAACTGGCTTCCCTTGGTAAATTGCTCACAGTCAGGTTTTTGATCTGCTCGAGCTTGCCACGGCATTGGCTCCACCAAGTGTCGGCGATTCGTCCGCCATACGTATAAATGCAAACCTGATTGGCACGACCGCACGCTCGGCGAATAAGTTTTTCATCCGGGAGACCTACATCTATCCAGAGCTCGATAGCGCCGGTCAAATCCTTCTGCCAGAGATCGGGTTCATCACACGTGCTCAATCGATTGCCAAACGATAGGGATTCATTGGCGTGCAACAGGAATGCCAGCAAACGTACCATCATGCGTTCATCGGTTTCCGATGGGTGGCGAGCGAGGGTGAGCGCATGATTGTGATAATAATTCCGGTCCAGGTCCGCGATTTGCAGATCGGCCTTAAAGATGGTTGCTCCAAGAGCCATAGGGTATAAGTCGTTGTGTGATTAACCGCCGATGTTGTTTATCAGAAGATCCAGGGGGCGATCTCGTTAAGCGCCATATCTCGGGCATGCTTGGTGGTGTCGCTAATTCTACATGCTTGCCGACTGATTTTCGTAATGCCTGGAAGACGGGCAGCCTGAATCCGGCCGTTGGACGCTCATTTCTCAGTTACGCGCCATAACGAAACGGATTTTTTTATCCTGTGAGCGGCCACCGTATGGTGGCTCAACCCCATCCCGTCCCGCTGCGGGATTCAGAATTAATGATTCATGTAGGGAATCCCTGACAGGGCATGCGTTTATTCCTACATCGTATTTCAGCATTCCCCGACAGACGTTCCCTCATCAGTATGGTATTTTTTATCCGATTGCCAGCCGGTCATACCTCAGAACCAGAGCGGACAATATCTTGGAGCAGGTAAACATGGAACGTCTCACTATATCGCTTAATAATCAACTCGCGAAGCAGTTTGATTCTGTAATGCACAGGCGCGGTTATTTCAACCGCTCGGAAGCCATGCGCGACCTGATACGGGAGCTGCTGGATACCGTTCGCCTGGAAGAGCATGTTGAGGATCATTGCGTAGCCACGCTCAGCTATATATACCCTGCTGAACTGGCGAGTTGCATTACTGCGACACAACACAGGCATCATGACCTGATTGTATCGACCATGGACGTACATATGGACCATGATAATTGCCTGGAAGTAACTATTCTGAGCGGAACTATCAGGAACGTAAAAAAATTCGCCAATCATATTATTGCCATGCAAGGGGTACAGCATGGCAAGCTGCATTTTTTGCCGGTCGAGATCGCCCAGGAAAGCTATTGTTCTGATTCTGTACCGCATGTTCCTGACAATGCTTTTGCGTGATGAATGAGATCGCTCACATGAGCAAGCGTCCTACGAACAAAGCAGCCAGAAGCGTTCAATATTGACTTGGCAGTCCGGCTATTCCAGTAACTTATGTTCGGTTACATAGCGGATTAGCTGGGCATTGTTATGCATATTCATTTTTTCCAGAATGCGGGCGCGGTAAGTACTTACGGTTTTTGCGCTTAATGCCAGTCTTTGCGAAATTTCAGCCAAGGATACGCCCGCAGCGATAAGTTTGAGAACGTCATATTCCCGGTCGGAAAGCGTGGAATGCAGGGGTATTTTTGATGCCGGGCCCAAGTCGAACAGCAACTTCTCCGCCAGTTCGGGATCTATGTATTTCCCTCCATTTGCCAAACGCCGGATCACCGATATCAGCAGGCCGGTCGGGCTGTTCTTGGTGAGATAGGCGGATGCGCCCGCACGTATCGTCCTGATCGCATATTCATCCTCATGGTACGTACTTAACATCAGCACCTGATGCTTGGCATCATCGGTCATTATCCGTTTGAGTACCTCCAATCCATTCAGTCCCGGCATGCTGACATCAAGTAATGCCACATCCCATCCGCCACGGCGGATTTTCTCCAAGGTATCGAGTCCGTCTGTCGCTTCCCCGACGACTCTGATGTCCGTTGTTTCGGCAAGAATCCGTTTCAACCCATCCCGAAAAAGCCGATGGTCGTCAGCAAGAAAGACTTTGATTGTCATGTCGGTATCAATCGGTTTTACCGCTTCCCACGAGGTCAGCTCTATTTCAGCAACGGTTAATAACAGAAGGCTTCTTCGTTGAGTTGATCACTTTAGCAGGACTCCTGCGAGCAGCTTATCAGAAATTCAACCATTTCTTTTTATGGGAATTCGCACGCTAACTACGGTTCCCGACTGGGGGACGCTGGTAATATCGATATGGCCCTCCAGTACTGCCACCCGTTCCCGCATTCCAAGCAGGCCAAATGATTTTTTCCTGGCAACGTCCGCGGAATCAAATCCTTTCCCGTCGTCGCGTACTTCAACAATAAGATCATTCGTATCCTGCGACAACGTTATTTCGACACGACTCGCTTCGGCATGTCGTGCTACATTGGTCAAGGATTCCTGCACAATCCGGAATATCGCCACAGTCTGATCTTCATTCAGATCGATCGGTGCATCCATCAACCGCAACGCGCAACTTACGCCGCTATGTTTCCTGAATTCATCGGCCAATTTTTTAATAGCCGATACGATTCCCAGCCCGAGCGAAGCCGGTCGCAGATGTTCAGCCACATTGCGCACGCTCTGGCCCGCTTCACTCACCAGTTCAGCCATGTTACGCCTGATGGTTTCCATTTTCCCGCTTCTGTTATCTTCCAGGCCATTTAGCAGCGAGATTTCGAGGTGTAACGCTGCCAGAAGCTGACCGAGTTCATCGTGAATTTCGCGCGCAATGTATTTACGGTCTTCTTCTCGCATCCGCTCTACATGCGCCGCAAATTCACGTATCGCCGCATCCCGTACCCAAAGCTCCTGCTCTACCAGAATACGTGCTTCGGCCTGCTTGTGTTCCAGCCACCTCCCCAGGTCATCCCCGACTACATCAATGAGATTTTGCTCCTCCGTCAGCAAAAAAGGCTGCTTTTCACCGTAAAACACATCTATCCAGCCATATGCCTTGCCGTAGACCATTACCTGCTTTCGTTGTATGCGTATATGACTCCTGTCATATTGATCGGAAACAAACTGCTTGCCGTCGAGCTCGATTCTGATACTGGTAATGTGAGGAAATTGCATCGCCGCAATCAGTTGCACGAAAACAGTCCTGCAAACCTCTTCCAGTGACCCTGACTCCATCCCGCGTCGGATCGCATAAAAACAGTTGATTTCCTTTAATCGCTCGCGTAAAGATTCTTCGACCCGTTTCAGTTTTGTGATTTCATATTCAATGGCTTCTGCCATCGTATTGAAATCCGAGCCGAGCTTGGCGATTTCATTGTGCGTGGCGATGTCGCAACGAGTGGAATAGCTGCCTTTCGCGATACTGCTTGCCTGGCCGCTCAGATAATCAAGTGGACGCAGGATATTGCGGCGCATGTAAACAGCGGCGACCGCGACGGCAAGTAATGCGGTGCAAAGCAGTCCAAGTATCAGCAGGATCTGCTGATGGAATTTTGACTGTAAGTTTTTCAGTGTAGTTTGAGTGCGATGATCCAGCTCAAGCATGAATTCGTTGATCGGCGCCATTATCCTGGTTTTCTCAACCGTGTAACGCTCTCCGAACAACAGGCCAATAGCGAAATTGACGTCAGGTTTGCGAGCTATGGTGAAGTTTCCATGTCCATCGTCGTATAACCCTTTTCTGGCAGCAAAGGCCTGTTTTTCAAGGTCGACCAGATTGTCGGAGTTCTTCTGGGATTGCCGCAGCAAATCGAGTTCTCGTTCACTGAAACCTTCACGCCGCATCAAATCCAACAGGGAAATAGCGTTGCCGAGCGTCCTGGGTAAGGAAGGTCTGCTCACATTCCAATAGGTGACCTGATTTTCCTGGGGGCGCTCCCGTTTGCCGTTACGGATATCGAGGATTTCGAAAAAAGATCGCTCGTAGACCGGATCACCGGTAATGACATAGCTCCGGGCCATCTTGGTAAGGTCTTCGGAACTCCGGAATAACTCGTTTGCGAGCTGAAGAGACCTGTTTTTCTGGTGCTCTGCTTCGGTGATCTCATCCAGCGTGGTCAGCGCCTGTGAAGAAAGTAATATCAGCAGGCTGAGTCCCAAGACGGTGACGATAAGACAAGAGTTGATGAAAACACCGATTCGCACGTTTCTCCTTTCATTTTGTTGAATCGCACCCAGTTTCGTTGTCCATAGCCATCCTCTTCCAATCGTGATTTAAATCCGCTTAATAGGCAAGCGTGGCAGCGTTTGTATTGGTTTCAGTTTATTGACGTGGCTTCTTCCGCCAAGCAATTTGGGTTTAGCGGATTGTTGTTGCCGTTTCTAATTGCTAGCCCAGCCATATTTCCATTTTACCTTTGGAAAGTGGCTGGAATTTCCTGAAATAATTTGTGCTTTTTTGCCCTGTCCAGACGGGATTTATGAAGTATAAAAGAAAATCTTCTTACACTAAATTTGTAATTTGTGGATATTTTTTAATGACTCGCATCAAAAACTCCTGCATGATCATGCTGATCAGGTTAATAGGCATGAAGGAATTTCAAGAATGAAGAATTCTGAGAAAACGGGGTTATAAAATGGCCAGCTCTGAACTGTCGACTGAGAGCGCTTTTCGGAAAAACGACTTCCGGAAGAAAGAGAAACATTTTTTTGCTCAAGTAGCGTTGCTTGCAGTACTGGTGGCCGGTTTTTTGCCTTTATCTCCCGAGGCACACGCAATAGATCTGATGCCGAGCAAGCCGAAGTGGGCTATTGATGAGACGAAATGGATGACCGTTGGCATGGGGTTCCGCGGTTCGGGGATATGGGCGGAAAATCGTGATTACAGGAATGACTTCAGCATTGACAATGCTCGTGTGTATGTAAATGGACAAGTGCATCAGTACGTCAAATTCGAACTTAACACTGACTGTTTTTTTTGCAATAACACGCATTCGGGCGATAGCCCGAAGATGCAATACAATATTCTGGATGCAATAGGAAAAGTCGAGGTTAACCGATATGTCAATATGTGGGGCGGGCGCATGCTGGTGCCCACAGAACGAGGCGAATTGAGTGGCCCGTTCTTTCAGGCGACCCACGATGCTTTCAAGACGCCGTTTTTCTCGCAAGACTTCAGCGCTAAATTTGGTAGCGGTGGTGCGGGACGCTATGGTCGTGATGACGGCGGCACCTTCTGGGGCAGTGTCGAGCCTGGCTTCGTCAAAGGAACGCTGAGCTACGCCGTAGGTGTTTTCCGGGGCCTCCAGTCTTCCTCTACCATCGGCCCCAACCAAGGGGATGACGTGCTATGGGCAGGTCGATTTACCTACAATTTTTTGAACCCTGAAAAGAACCCCGGTTATTACACCAGCAGCACCTACTTTGGTAAAGCCGGCGACATCCTCGCGCTTGCTTTCGGCACATCATACCAGCGAAATGGTGCTGGATCGTTTGCCAATCGCAGCGATTTCCTCGGTCTTGTCGGCGACATCCTGTTTGAAAAAGTGCTGCCCAAAAATATGGGTGTATTCACAGTCAACGGAGAATACAAGCAGTTTTATGCGAATTACGCCCCTGCCGCTTTTGCTGATCCAGGTTGTTTTTGCATGTTTGACGGCAAATCCTGGACCGTCACCGGGCTTTACCTGATACCGGTCAATGTGGGAATCGGAAAATTTCAACCCTATGGCAGATTTACGAGCGTTCAGCCTAACCACAGCAGTAATCGCGAGGAAATCGAGGGTGGAGTCAATTACATCATCGATGGCTTCAATGCGCGTATCTCGGCCTATTACCAGCATGGCGATCTCCGCACCAAGGGGCTTAACTACGCACCCGACGTGGTGGGTGAAAAGGTTGATGTTTTCAAATTATCCTTTCAGCTGCAAATGTAAA
>CAJDTQ010000015.1_pt1 | contig 18383 bp, 16 predicted proteins | sample 7389881 | NCBI WGS metagenome assembly CAJDTQ01 (sample SAMEA7055658, study PRJEB34461) | soil metagenome | biome: terrestrial ecosystem; feature: Peninsula; material: soil | place: Antarctica | collected 2016
AAGGTGATATTCCAGACATTGCTCGCCCCCGGCGACAAGTTGTTGCTGGATCGGAACTGTCACAAGTCCGTGCACCATGGAGTCGTATTATCCGGCGCTCATCCGATTTATCTGGACTCTTCCGTCAACAAGAAATTCAGTGTTTATGGACCGGTATCGAAACAGACGCTGTTCAATGCCATCGAAGAACATTCAGATGCACAGGCGCTTATCTTGACCAGTTGCACTTACGATGGCTTGCGTTATGATTTGCCGCCCATCGTCAAGGCAGCTCATGCGAAAGGTATAAAAGTTATCATCGACGAAGCATGGTACGGTTTTGCCCGTTTTCATCCCGCTTTCCGCCCGACCGCGCTGGAGGCGGGCGCCGATTACGCTACCCAGAGTACGCACAAAGTGCTGTCGGCTTTCTCTCAGTCCAGCATGATTCATGTCAATGATCCGGACTTCAATGAGCACCTGTTTCGTGAAAACTTCAATATGCATACTTCCACCAGTCCGCAGTACAGCATGATTGCAAGCCTCGACGTTGCCCGTAAGCAGGCGACGCTGGAAGGGTACAAATTGTTATCACGCACCCTGGAATTGGCGAAGGAGGTACGCGAGCAGATCAATTCCACCGGCGTTTTTCGCGTGCTGGAACTCGCCGATCTGCTGCCTGATGAAGTAAAGCATGACAATATCCAGCTCGACAGCACCAAGGTCACCGTGGATATTTCCCGTTGCGGCTTTACAGTGGAGGATTTGATCCGGGAATTATTCGAGCGTTATAATATTCAAGTAGAGAAGTCTACATTTAATACCCTTACCCTGCTTCTTACCATTGGCACTACCCGGAGTAAAGTATCGCGTCTGTATGATGCGCTGATGCGAGTCGCGCGTGAGGGCCGTTCCCCCAGAAGGCTCTATCAGATTCCGGAGATTCCCGGTTTTACCACTCTCAGGTATTTGCCGCGTGACGCGTTCTATTGCAGTGGCGAATTGATGCCTTTGCTGGATGAGCAGGGACGTATCAATAACGATCTGGATGGCAAGGTTTGCGCGGATCAAATTACGCCCTACCCGCCGGGCATCCCGGTGCTGGTGCCAGGACAAACCATTACGCGCGAGGTCGTACAATACCTGGTCAGCATGTTGCGTTCCCAAAAACGCGTTGAAGTACATGGAATCGTTTACGATGGCTACCTGCCCTGTTTGAGGCTGCTTACCGTTGCTGAGGAAAAGAGCTTGAAAAAGCTGGTTAAATAGGTAAAGATAAGAGGTTGCATCTAAAGATTATTTTTGCGGCGCACGGCGGCTTAGGTCGCCGTGCCGCTTTCAGACTTGGCAAACATTGATACCTCCACTATGGAATCGCTGAACAAATCCTCTGCGGACCCCACGGCAGTACTGCCCCATATGAGCTGCAGCAAGAAGATATCTCTACCTCGATACCTTTTTCGACTTCATATGGTTGGCCCTCTGCTTTCGCTCCGCGCCACACAACCATCCGGATTTTTCCGGTTGTTTACTTCACAGAGAATTTATTCTGAGGCCTTTAAATGTCCAATTTGATGAATACCTACCTCCCGTTGCCGGTTACGTTTGCAAGAGGAGAGGGGGTATGGCTGTGGGATGAGGAGGGTAAGCGCTATCTCGACGCTCTCGCCGGCGTCGCCGTGTGCGGCCTGGGGCATTGCCATCCGGCGCTTGTGAAAGCGCTTTGTCATCAGGTAGGGACGCTTATTCATACTTCCAATCTTTATCATATCGGAAAGCAGGAGCAACTAGCCAGCCAACTCGCCATCCTGTCGGGCATGGATAATGCGTTTTTCTGCAATTCAGGCGCCGAAGCGAACGAAGCTGCGATCAAACTGGCAAGACTGTATGGGCATGGTAAAAATATCGATCTGCCCACCATTATCGTCATGGAAAAATCCTTCCACGGCCGAACCATGGCAACCTTGACTGCGAGTGGCAATCGCAAGGTGCAGGCAGGTTTCGAACCATTGCTCACCGGTTTTGCGCGCGTTCCATACAATGATCTGGAAGCAGTTGCGCAGGTGGGCGTGCACAACAAGAATGTCGTCGCCATATTGGTTGAGCCCTATCAAGGCGAAGGCGGCGTGAATGTGCCGCAGGCAAGCTATCTTCAGGGATTGCGCCACTTGTGCGATCGGAACGGTTGGCTGCTGATGCTGGATGAAGTGCAGTGTGGAATCGGTCGCAGCGGCAACTGGTTCGCTTTCCAGCACAGCGGCATCGTCCCTGATGTGGTAACACTTGCCAAGGGCTTGGGTTCGGGTGTGCCTATAGGCGCTTGTCTGGCAAAAGGTGTGGCATCGGAAGTATTCAAGCCCGGCAATCATGCCTCTACCTTTGGGGGTAACCCGCTGGCCTGTACTGCTGCGCTGACCACGCTCAAGGTAATCGAAGAAGCGGATTTGCTAAGGAACGCGTTGGAGGTGGGTGACTTCATGCGCAGTATGTTCAAGGCACAACTCGCCGGCTTGCCCGAGGTAAAACAAATTCGCGGTCAGGGATTGATGATCGGCATCGAGCTTTCCAGGCCTTGTGGCGAACTCGTTATAGCCGCGTTGAAAAAAGGACTTTTGATCAACGTAACCTCGGATAAAGTAGTGCGTCTCCTGCCGCCGCTAGTAATTCAACGGAGCGAAGCTGAACAGGTGGTAGCCATCTTGTCCGGTCTGGTGAAAGAATTTTTGGCGGCATGACAAAATTGTAAATCTCAAAAAAGGAGTTTTGGAAAACGCGGCCAGCTCATGTTTTTCCAAATCGACTCAATCTATGGTTCAACATATCATGCAGATCAAGCACTTTTTACAGTTCAATGATTTTTCCCGAGGGGAGTTCGAATATCTGTTCGAACGTACGCGCTGGATCAAGCATGAGTTCAAGCAATACCGGCGCTATTGGCCGTTGCAGGATCGCACTCTCGCCATGATTTTCGATAAGCATTCGACTCGTACCCGGCTTTCTTTTGAGGCCGGTATGCATCAGTTAGGCGGCGCGGCGATTTATTTATCAACCCGGGATACCCAGTTGGGTCGGGGCGAACCTGTAGAAGATGCAGCGCGCGTGATCTCGCGTATGGTGGATATCGTCATGATCCGAACCAATGAACACGACATTATCAGGCGTTTTGCAGCGCACTCGCGGGTGCCGGTTATCAACGGACTGACCGATGAATATCATCCCTGCCAAATCATGGGCGATATTTTTACTTTTATTGAGCGATTCGGCAGTATCTCCGGCAAGACGGTAGCGTGGATTGGGGATTCGAATAATGTCTGCAACACCTGGCTTCAGGCAGCGGAGGTGTTCGATTTTAACGTGCATGTCTCGACGCCTCGCGGTTACGAAGTGGAACCGGAGCGGGCCGGGCTCTACGGCACAGACCACTATGAGGAATTTGCGGATCCGCATGACGCGGTGAAAGATGCGGATCTTGTTACGACGGACGTATGGACCAGCATGGGCTTTGAAGCGGAAACCGAGGAGCGCAAAAAAGACTTTGCCGATTTTCGCGTAGATGCGGAAATGATGTCTTGTGCCAAGAAAGAAGCGCTGTTCATGCACTGCCTGCCTGCCCATCGCGGCGAAGAGGTGGCGGCCGAGGTTATCGATGGTCCTCAGTCCATCGTATGGGAAGAGGCCGAGAATCGTCTGCATACCCAAAAGGCGCTGATAGAATATCTACTATTGGGAAGATTGGAAGAATCTGAATAATTCGAATTTTCAAACTGCCATTCTGTTTCTGTAGCGAATGGAACGGTTTAGGTAGGGTGGTAAAGTGCACCGCCATTCCATCAGGATCCGTTGGCGCGACACCATCAGGTGTTGCTGAATGACCGCAAGGATAAAACCGGGAGAGGTGGGAAAGCACGGGTTTCGATGCGGTCGAAGAAGCCGCATAATGGCTTGCGCTTTGCTCCATGTCTGTTGAAGATCATCTGGCGTCCATAAAACGCAGGGTTATATTGAAAAGAACGCAATTCACGCATTTTTATTGACGAGCCAGGCATGAAAAAAATAAAGCAAACGGATGTATCCAGAATTAATAAGGTTGTTCTTGCATTTTCCGGCGGCCTGGATACATCGGTAATTTTAAAGTGGCTGCAGGATACTTATCAGTGTGAGGTGGTAACTTTTACTGCCGACATAGGGCAAGGGGAGGAAGTAGAACCGGCACGCGCAAAAGCGACACAATTAGGGGTGAAGGAAATCTTCATCGAAGATCTGCGTGAAGAATTTGTGCGTGATTTCGTTTTTCCCATGTTTCGCGCCAATGCGGTATATGAGGGCGAATATCTGCTTGGCACCAGTATTGCCCGTCCGTTGATCGCCAAACGTCAGATCGAGATCGCGCAGCTAACCGGAGCAAATGCGGTTTCCCATGGGGCGACAGGGAAAGGTAATGACCAGGTGCGGTTTGAGCTCGGTTATTATGCGCTTCAGCCCGATATCCAAGTGATCGCGCCATGGCGCGAATGGGACCTTACTTCCAGGGAAAGCCTGTTGAACTATGCGGAAACACATGGCATCCCGGTGGAGATGAAGAAAAGAGGCGGTTCCCCTTACAGCATGGATGCCAATCTGCTGCATATTTCCTATGAAGGTCGAATCCTGGAAGATCCCGCACATGAGCCGGAGGAATCCATGTGGCGATGGAGCGTATCACCCGAGAACGCGCCGGATAAGGCGGAATACATTGAACTGGAATTCGGGCAAGGCGACATTATCGCCATAAACGGTCGAAAGCTCTCTCCGGCATCGGTACTTGCCGAGCTTAATCTATTAGGCGGCAAGCACGGTATCGGGCGTTTGGATCTGGTGGAGAATCGTTACGTCGGCATGAAATCCCGTGGATGCTATGAAACACCCGGCGGCACCATCATGTTGCGCGCGCATCGGGCCATCGAATCCATCACCCTCGACCGAGAGGTGGCTCACCTGAAAGACGAGTTGATGCCGCGCTATGCCGAGCTTATTTACAACGGTTACTGGTGGAGTCCGGAGCGCATAATGATGCAAACGATGATTGATGCGTCCCAGGTACGCGTAAACGGGTGGGTGCGAGTAAAGCTCTACAAAGGAAATGTGATCGTGGTCGGACGAGATTCAAAAACAGATTCTCTGTTCGATCCGCATATTGCCACTTTTGAGGAAGATCAAGGTGCGTATAACCAGACAGACGCGGCTGGATTCATCAAGCTTAACGCGCTACGGTTGCGTATCGCCGCAAATTTAAAAAACAGGTAATAATAATCCTGAACCCGGCAGTTGAACGGGATGAAGTGAGCGGTCAACTGCCGGATTTGGGATTATTAGGCCGCACATCATATTGACTCGGCATACCAACTTGCCACAGCCCCAAATCAGGAAGAGATATCATGCCATCATTCGACATTGTCTCCGAAGTTGACAAGCAGGAAGTCAGGAATGCAATTGATCAGGTGAACAAGGAAGTGACCACGCGTTTTGATTTCAAGGGATCGGATGCGCGTGTGGAGCAAACGGATTACACGCTTACCGTTTACGCAGATGACGAATTTAAACTGGGCCAGGTTCTGGATATTCTGATGGCCAAGCTCGCCAAGCGCGGGGTCGATGTACGATGCCTGGACGAAGGGAAGCCGGAAAAAATCAGCGGCAATAAAGTCAAACAGCAAGTCACGGTTAAAACAGGGGTGGAAAGTGAGCTTGCAAAGAAGGTTATCAGGCTCATCAAGGATAGCAAACTTAAGGTACAAGCCAGTATCCAGGGTGAGGCAGTGCGTATTTCAGGCGCAAAGCGTGATACCTTGCAGGAGGTGATACAGCTCGTCAAGAAATCGATTACCGAATTTCCGCTGCAATTCCAGAATTTCCGCGAATGATTCGCGGTATTATTTTACCCAGTCGTTTTGTTCATAAGACCGGAAATCCAACGCTCATATAAGCGGCAAGCGACCTGATTCAGTACCGACACTCGCTCGGCCAGTTCCGTCTGTATTGCCTCTATCGATTGTACCGACGGTCCGGGATTGTTGACAATTTCCTCAACGCCTGCTTTGCACCAGACTTTCACCATCTCCTCAGTCATCTCCACATGGCATTGTAGTGCCAGATGCGCGCCCATTGCGAACGCCTGGTTTTCGCAATGGGGACTTGAAAGCAGGAGAGCCGCTCCCTCTGGAATGGTAAAACCTTCGCCATGCCAGTGGAACGCCTCAAAGTTTGATAATCCTCCAAACCAGTTACGTGCAACAGGATTGTCCACGACGCTCACTCTACCCCAACCGATTTCGGTAACTGGACTCCTGCTTACCACTGCCCCCAGCGCTTTCGACATCAATTGCGCACCGAGGCAATGGCCCAAAACCGGAATATCGTCTCTCACCGCCTGCCGGATTAACGCAAGCGATGGCGCAATCCACGGCAGATCATCGTTTACGCTCATGGGTCCGCCCATGAATGCAAGCCCGCTAAAATAGCCAGCATCGGCAGGTAATGGTTCGTTGGCGTCGATCTTGACAAGTTGGTAGGGAATGGAATGGGAATCCAGAAACGGCGCAAGATAACCCGGACCCTCTATTGGAAAGTGCCTGAAGATCGCAATGGGTTTCATGAAGCGCGCTATTGGCAGTTGATGCGCTTGAGATTGGCGCTGCAACGAATAATGCTCTGCCGCTGATTTCGGTGCAGCGCTGAGGGGAATGATTGAATCATAGAGCGGTGTCGGTAAAGCATTGATGATATTGCCGCGTCACCCGGTGTCAGGTTCTTATTGATTTGGGCGCCATGCCGCTATGTCCGCATCTGCGATCACTCTCTGACCGGTGACTCTTATGCCGTCGAAATCCGCCTGTTCGTGAGCGCCGACCAGATATGTTCCCATCTCTACCAGAATCTCCACCTGCCCGTCAGCCACCGCAATAGTGCCGCCATTTACTCCTTTACTGACGCTAAAACGGGTGCCGATATCGTTGATATACGTGGTGCCGACTTTCACTTGCAACTTGCCCGCTCCCCCCCCTTTGGCGTCAAAATAAACAGTGCCTCGCAGCAATTCGATCTGGGGAGGCTCCGCGTTACTGACTGTTACGCTACTATCGGCATCCAGACTGATGTCAATATTCGGTGTGGCGGTAATGGTCAGCCGTTCTCCTGGTACAGTTTGGTGGATTCGGACCGCCATGGGCTTGGCAATGAACCATGACATCAAACCCAGACCGAGAGCCGTGGTAGCAATGGAACCATGCAGCAGAAGGCTTCGCCATCGGGTGCGAGCAGCTAGAGCCATATCATCCTGACCGTTAAGGCAGCATGGTATTTGCCGAGTGGTATGTACATGCTCGAATTTATTGCCATCGACATTGTGTTCCTCCAGCCGTGTTTCGGCAGGCCGTCACTGTTGTGTAGTCGGATCGGTAACAAACCCAATACGTACCAACCCCGCTTTAGCCGCGATGGACATCACCTTTGCCACGTGCTCGTACTGAACATGCTTATCAGCGCGAATATGAAGTTCGATGTCCGGATTCTGTTTTGTCGCTGCGGCAAACCGGGATGCCAACTGATCCATGGTAACCGGTTCACCATTCCAGTATAGGCTAGCGTCGCCCCGAAGCGCAAATTCAACGTGGTCCGGTTGCGTAATATTCGGGCTACTCGACGCTTTCGGCAGATCGACTTTAACTGAATGTGTCAGCAAAGGTGCGGTGATGATGAAGATTACAAGTAATACCAACATCACGTCCACCAACGGTACCACGTTGATTTCCGACATCGGCATCTGAGGGTTACCTCCGCCCATGCTGCCAAATGCCATCACAACCTCCTTTCATTGGGTGAAATCGTAGGATTCATTGCGGGGACGACTACACGCAGCATACGCTCATCCCCAGCTGAGCTATTATTTTTGGCACCCACTGCAATCAGTACAAACAGATCATGAGCAAACGCGTCCAGGCGCGCCAACCAGATGCGATTGCGTCGCACAAAAGCGTTATAGGCCAATACCGCCGGAATCGCCACAGCCAACCCCAATGCCGTCATAATCAACGCTTCACCTACCGGGCCGGCTACTTTATCCAAGGTGCCCTGCCCGGATAGTCCAATTTGAACCAGTGCGTGATAGATGCCCCATACCGTACCGAATAGTCCGATATAAGGCGCCGCTGAGCCGGCTGAGGCTATCACCGTGAGACCATTTTCGACGCGGGTTGCTTCCTGGTCGAGACCGTTACGTAATACGCGTGTAATGAACTCGCTTGCTCCACCCGCCGCGGCAAGTTTTTGCAAGCCGTGTTTTTCAGAGTCAGCCGCAGCCTCCAGTGCGAGGTGCGCCAATTGCGCAAATGCATTATCACCCGAGCCTTCGTGCAGCGTCGAGTTTACCTCCTGTAGCGAACCGGCTCCCCAGAAACGCTTGAGAAAAGCTTCGGCGTGCCGCTTTGCCAGAAAATTGGAGATACCTTTGGTAAGTATGAGATACCAGCTTGCAACCGAAAGTGTAAGGAGCAGTATAAGCACGCTGATACCGACGCCATCGAGTTGGGTGAGAAAATTTGAAAAACCGAGACTTTTTTCCATCGATCAATCTCCTTGGAGTACAAAGTTGAATGGTTGCAGAGCAATGGCACGGGCCGGCAGACCATTACGCACGGGCGGATTGCATCGCCAGGTTTTTACCGCGGACATGGCGGCTTCATCCAGACGCTTAAAACCGCTACTATCGATTACCTGTACTACGTTAACATGACCTTTTTCGTCCAGTTCCACCCGTAGCATCAGTTTGCCCTCTTCGCCGAGTCGCCGCGAAAGCGCGGGATAAGCGGGCGCGTTCAGTTCGGGGCACGCGACAGATAGTTCCGAGGAGAGCGTAACCGGTCCCGGCGCCATCTGGGGAGGAGCGGCTTCCGCCACTGGCTCCGGTACTGGCTCTGGCTCTGGTTCTGGTTCTGGTAGGGAAGGCGGTGCGACCCACTCCCTCTTGGACACTACCGGTTTTTCCGCAACCAATTGCTGCGACTTCGGCTTCTTTGGCGGTTGCGGTTTGGGCAAGGGGGGAGGTGGTTCAGGCTTGGATTCTTCCCTAGGCTGGAATGAAGGGATAAAGTTAACCATCAACGTTGCCAGTTGTTGCGGAGGAGGGATCAATTTTTGCTGGAAGAGATAGTAGAGCAACGCCCCGTGGACCGCGAGCACAAACATCAGGCTGGGTAAAAAAGCAGGATTATGCTTCATCGTCTTATATTCGATATCACGAGTCTGGTGCCAAATTACGGGCCAGCCAGTCTTCTACAAACTTCTTGTCGACGAGGCCGGTCTTGACCTCGCGTTGGTGCTTGCGATCATAAAAATATGTCTTGGGTACTTCGCCATACCAGCGGCTGTCAATTTCAAGGCGCAAACGTTCCGGCATGTCCTCGGCAAAAACCCATTGCTCGGCATTATTTATTCCGTAGCTTTCGGCCCGGGACGCAAGTTGTGGCGTATCGCTTACCGCATCGGTGGCAACCAAGACGATGTCCAACTGGGGATGGCTGCGCTTGAGCTCGCTTAACATCTTCAACTCTGTCGGGCAATATTGACAGTCAAGAGACCACAATACGAGAATGAAAGGCTTCTCTTCCCGATGCGCAAGAACGTTCTTGAGGCTCCCCGAGGTAAAAGGACGCACACTTTCAGCTGCAGCGACGGCAGTTACAAAACCGAGCATTAACACTAGAACCAAACTTCGGATCATCGAATGTCCTCCACGGGGCTGAGTATGAAAGACAGCTTCTGTTGACTATCCATGAGCAGTGGTAAAATAACGGTATAATTCGTGATCGGGGCAGAAATTACAGATGCAAAAACAACGAGCATTTTTACCATTAGCTCGGACCCAAACATCAGTAATGTAAATCATATTAAGAATCAGTCGCAATTCGCATTTAAAATTTTACCACTAAACCCGGATATCTACGTACAGATATTATAGAGAGCGCTATCGAAATTTTTAGGTTGAAGGCCCTGTCAGATTATCCGCAGATTGAAACAGAGCCATGATAAGCGTGAAATATGATTATCACAATGCGGCATATTGTCGCATGAGCGCAAACTTGAGTTCAGCAAAATCCCGGCGCTAGCCCTTTCTGGATTTGCAATCAACTGGAGCACAACATTGGGTTCGCAGGTTCACGGTGAGTTCCGGAATCTTTCGCGCGCTTTACGTACAATTGCCCGGCGAGAAATATGGTGCTTCTTGATCGACTGCGGACAAACGAAACGTATCAAGGGGTTCGATCAGGCCAGCCTGGTAGATGTCGCGTATATCGCTTTCACTTTTGCAAGTCTCAAGTATCAGGGCATTATGGATCTGCCTTCTCGAGGGTAAAACGCTCCGGTAAACCAAAAAATTGCTGATATTGCGGCGAGAGCGTGAGATCGTCTCCCGTTTTTTCATTTAATAATAGGCAACCTCCTGGTTACTCGACAGGAACTTTCCGGTTTTTTAGTTGAAATTGAACGGCGCGCTTATAAACAGGCATTGTTCGCGGTAAGAGACGAGCATCTGGCGCTGGATGTCGTTCAGGATTCGATGACGAAACTGGTTGAAAAATATTCTGCCAAGCCATTGGAAGAATTACCTCTCCTGTTTCAGCGTATCCTGCAAAATACCATAAGGGATTTTTACCGGCGCCAGAAGACGCGCTCCTTATGGACTACCCTGTTTTCATCATTTATACCCCGCAATCGGGAAAATGAAGATTACGATCCGCTGGAAACTATTCAGCTGGATGGTCTCTCCACTTCCAATTCTGGTGATCCACATCAGCAACTGGAGCAAACGCAACTGCTTAATTTACTGGAAAAAGCGATTGCAGACCTTCCGGCACGTCAACGACAAGCTTTTCTTCTGCGTTACTGGGAGGAGATGGATGTTGCAGAGACAGCAGCGGTCATGGGGTGTTCTGAAGGAAGTGTGAAAACTCACTGTTCGCGTGCAACCCATCGTCTTGCTGCACTGTTGGAAAAAAATGGGATCGAGTTATGAACGAACACGAAGTAGGTAAGAAGATAACGAAGCTATTGGATTTCGGCCTTGATGATATCAAGCATAGTACGCTAAACCGGCTTCAATCTGGGCGCAGAGCTGCCTTTGAAAACTGCCATATGGCCGAGTCAGTAGCGAATGTCGGCCAAGGCGCCTCCGCTCGGAATGGGAATGAATGGCAGATCAAGACTAGAAAGCTGCTATCGATTATTGCGCTGTTGTTTGCCCTGGCGGGGATTTCCTATTGGCAGACGCTACAGCAAAGTGACGAAAATGAGGAAATCGACATCCTGGTGCTTACCGACGATTTGCCGATAGATGCTTATCTAGACGATGGGTTCGATGCATGGTTAGATCAGCACTAATTATAGCTTTCTATTTATGTTTTTCACTTCCCGCCGGGGCCGTATCCGGCGAACCTTCCTGGGAGAAATTGAAACCGCAGCAGAGAGAAGTCCTGGCTCCGCTCGCGCATGAGTGGAACAATATGGACTCCACACAAAAGAAGAAGTGGTTAGGCATAGCCAGGCGATATTCGGCCATGCCCCCAGCAGAACAGCATCGTGCTCAGTTGCAGATGCGCGACTGGTTTTCGCTTTCGCCGGAACAGCGCGAGCTGGTCCGGGAGAAATATAAAGCCATTAAAAAACTGCCACCGGAGAAGCGACATGAAATAAAGCAAAAATGGCGCGAATATGAACAGACACCCGGAGATCACAAGGTAAAATAGCAGATGAACGCGCTGCTTCCAACTATTTCTGGTGCTCTATCAGAGCAAGAGCATCATCAAAAAAATAACAAGAACATCCTGTGAGTGAGTTTTCCGACGCAATCAAAATTGTCTTCCCGGGATTGAGGCGAAGGCTGCTAAGCATGCTCTACGAATTTCTCATATTGATTGCCGTTCTGTTTATTGCCAGCTTTGTTTTTCATCTTGTGTTCCGGGATACCAGTTCCCTGTTTTTCCGACCTGGGCTTCAGCTTTATCTTCTGGTAGTTGCGGGCATGTATTTCACCTGGTTTTGGACCCATGGTGGACAAACGCTGCCCATGCAAACCTGGAAGCTTCGAGTGGTTAGCGCGAGCGGAGATCAGGTTTATCTGAAACAGGCGCTCGCACGCTATTTATTTGCTGTGATCGGTATTTTTTTCTTTGGCGCCGGAATAGTTTGGGCGTTATTTGACCGTGACCGTCAATTTCTGCATGACAGACTGGCTGGTACCAGAATCATGAGAATCGAGGATAAGGTGGAGCGAATTTCGGATGAGAGCGACACAACCGGAACGTAGGTAATCGTGTCCCCGGTTGCGGATCATCGATGTTATGCACGAGGTTTCAGCTTCAGAAAGTGGCTGATTTCTGAAGTTCGCAGCGCCAGCGAAGATGCCCCGGCTTATTTGCGTATTTATGTGGCCCTTAACCGGTTCCGCCTACCGTCAACCCATCTATGCGTAGGGTAGGCTGACCGACTCCCACTGGCACACTTTGGCCCTCTTTACCGCAGGTGCCGACACCGGGATCGAGCGACATATCATTGCCGATCATCGAAACCCGCGTGAGTATATCGGGGCCATTGCCTATCAGCGTTGCACCTTTCACTGGATAAGAAATCTTCCCATCCTCGATCATGTACGCTTCCGCAGCGGAAAATACGAATTTCCCGCTGGTGATATCCACTTGGCCGCCTCCAAAATTCACGGCGTATAAACCATGTTTCACCGACGCAATGATCTCTTCAGGGCTTTTATCCCCGTTTAGCATATAAGTATTGGTCATGCGCGGCATCGGAATATGGGCAAACGATTCGCGTCTGCCATTACCCGTGACCGGGACGTTCATCAGTCGCGCGTTCAAACTGTCCTGCAGGTAACCCTTCAGAATTCCGTTTTCGATCAAGACCGTGCACTGCGTGGGATTTCCCTCGTCATCAATATTAAGCGATCCGCGCCGCCGTGCGAGCGTACCATCATCCACCACGGTAACACCCACCGCAGCGACACGTTCGCCGATGCGGCCAGAAAACGCGGAACTACCCTTGCGATTGAAATCTCCTTCCAATCCATGACCGATGGCTTCATGCAACAGTATTCCTGGCCAACCCGCGCCCAATACTACCGTCATGGTTCCAGCAGGAGCAGGTTTTGCATTCAGGTTGACGATAGCCTGATGTACCGCTTTCTTGGCATAATCGCGCAATACATCGTCCGTGAAATACGCATAATCAAAACGACCGCCCCCCCCGGCGACGCCTTGTTCCCGTTTTCCATTCTCTTCGGCAATGACTTGCACCGAGATTCGCACGAGAGGTCGAACATCAGCTGCCAGCAGACCGTCGCTCCGTGCCACCAGCACCACTTCGTATTCTCCCGCGAGAGATGCCATGACCTGGATAATGCGCTTATCGACAGCGCGGGCGTAACCCTCGAGTTTCTCGAGTAACGCCACCTTGTCGGTATCTTTGAGGCTTGCGATGGGGTCCTGGGGAAGATAAAGTTCGCGCCCCTTGCTGCGCCTGACCGCTTGTACCGACTGCCCGACACCGGTGCGCGCAATGGCACGGGTAGCTTCGGCTGCAGAAGCGAGAGCTGGCATGCTGATATCATCGGAATAGGCGAAGGCCGTCTTGTCGCCGCTCACTGCGCGCACGCCTACTCCTTGATCAATATTAAAGGTGCCGGATTTGACTATGCCTTCTTCCAGAGCCCAGCCTTCGGAACGGCTATACTGAAAATACAGGTCGGCATATTCGACATGGTGCGTAAGCATTTTACCAAACACCTTTTGCAGCCCCGCGGTATCTATCTGGTGAGGCGCCAGAAGGCACTGATTAGCGGTGGCGAAAAGATCGCCGGGTTGAATGACGGGTTCTGTGATCATGATATCCAGTAGTCCAAAAAGATCATCGGTAATCTTAGCAATGATACAAGGTACGGTGATTCAGGGCAGGCAAGCTATTGCGCAAGCTCGCCTGATATTCAGGATCTATCTCTGCAATCACCACGCCTGCTCCACGCGGCAGACGATTGAGTACTATCCCCCAAGGGTCGACGATCATGGTGTCACCATGCGTTTCCCGGCCGTTAATATGATAACCCCCTTGTGCGGGAGCAACCACATACGCCAGATTTTCGATTGCACGGGCACGAATCAACGTTTCCCAATGCGCCTTGCCGGTAGTTGCAGTAAAAGCAGCAGGAGCAAAAATGATATCTACTGGTCCCATGGAACGGTAAAGCTCTGGAAAACGCAGGTCGTAACAAATCGAAAGACCTATCCGGCCAAACGGCGTCTCCAGCGCAACGACGCCGCTCCCCGCTTCGATGGTTTCTTCCTCTGCATAGCGCTCGTTCCCGAGCTCCAGGCCAAATAGATGTATCTTGTCGTATCGGGCAACCTGCTTCCCTTTGTCATCATACACCAGGCAACTATTTCTAACCTTCGGTCTCGACGACACCAGTGGGACAGAACCGCCAACTAGCCAGATTCCGAGGCGCTTCGCGATATTGCTCAGGAATTCCTGTATCGGGCCGCCATCAACCGGTTCGCGCACCGCTACCTTATCGGCATCTTCCATGCCCATAATACAGAAATATTCAGGTAGCGCCGCTAACCTGGCTCCTCGGGCGGCTGCCATTTCAAGCAGTCGGGCAGCCTCTTCCAGATTGCCGGCTATTTTCGGTCCTGCCGACATCTGTATGGCGGCAATACGGATAGGCTCGCTTTTTACCTCTTTGGAGGTTTCCGTATCGCGAACGGCTGAGCTATCAAACATTATTATGATGTAGATACAATAGACCGCAATAAGAAGGCTTTAGTTCGCCTATCCTCAGTTCACACATACTTGGCACTCCGAATAATTCAAGCACGTAAGCGGGTGAGACAGGGTAACCGAAAACGATATCTTTATAAAGAGAGCGCTTAAAGCGAAATATAGTGAAACACCGCATACCTCATATCAATCGATGGCAAGGGCTTCGCGTCCCTTTCTCCAGGATGTTGAGTATCCTTAACCGAGCCTTTGATACTAACTAACTCTTTGAGTCTGCGAAACAGGTATTCGATTTCGTTGCGGCGAAGGCACATCTCGCGACGATACCCTCAGCGGTCGATGCGATTGCATTTGTGTTGGATCGCGGGCACAAAGTCGGGCCCGAGCCTCAACTGACGGGTTCATCATCGTCATAGCGTTGGCCAGCAGATACAGAGCGCTCTGGCGACCCTAGACTCAGCAGTACGCCTCATGCACTGACTTGGGAGACGCGAACGTTGTGGCTATCCAAACGGCAGCAACAGATATGTTACTGTTTGGCAATTCGAGCTAGCCCCACTGTGGAGAAAGTGCCATGGCTGATTAAGCACTTTATCAGGTAGTCAGCGATGGATCGATTGACTTTGATCTCCGCGTTCTTGAGAGTTGGTTCTGCCAAGCGCTAGCCTGAAGGGCTTATTTCTCCCATGCGTGAAAATTTCGGTTACGGTTGCGACATGATTCCAGCCGACACTTCTGAACGTTCTTAAAGACGGCGTATTCGATATCCAGATGCGTGCGTATACATATTTGAATTCTCTAAGAAACATATCCCGTGTGGCGAATTGGATGAGATTTTTACCAATACCCTGTCCGCGCATTTCGGGGAGAACAAATAGTTGCACTAACTTTGCTTCTTGATCTCTGAGCGGCCAAAAATTTCTTTTTTTATAGCGCTCCCCGTACCAGAAAAAACATAACCCGACGATTCGAGAGCCTTCAATGCAGGCATATGCATGTGTGTTTTGACCGTGATACCAAGCGTGATCGGCAATTACCCTGTCTCCGGCACTGTCAATTTCCTTTTTTTCAATCGACTCGAACCTTAATCCTTCTGTTAAGAATGGCTTTTCTTCTACGCAGTTGCATCCATAGATATGATAGAAGGAATAATCTCGAAGCAAAAGCCGAGCCAAGCTTGTAAGGTATTTTATAATGAACAATATCAGGTTCCGAATATCAGCGCCGTAACTTTTCTGGCTTCAGGTATTCAGCTTACTGGTTTACGTAACTTTGAACTATTGGACCGAAGTACAGCTATCGCAAACGGGTCTATATCATCACTGCGCCAATTGCGCTAATTGGCGCAGAAATGCCACTTTTCTACTATATTCGGCCTGTACCTATAGACGCGATCCGCTGCTCAGCTCATTGCTAACTCATTTAGCTGGAGCCGGAGACACCATCTAATATGGAGAATGACCCAAAATGCTGTCGTTTTGAATGAAAATCGCTATACGCATTACCTGCTTCATCCAATTTTATTGTTCCTGTTCACTTGATTCGTGTATCCGTCCGGCTCTTTTGATAACGGTCGGATCGGCCCACGTGCCGGTAACATAATAGTCATTGGATGGTGTTGGATTTTGCATTGCCGTATTCGCAATTGCAGAGGCGACATCGACCACCGGGGCCGCCAATCCTAATGATGGATTCACTGTAATATGCAGGTTCTGGGTTTCGGTTTGCAGGTTTATTTCACCGTTTATGACAACCTTTGCAGCAGGTCCTTCTATTTTGAGATCATCGGTGACTGCTACACCGCGGCCGATTTTCACATCTCCAGAGATATTATCGAAACCGAAACCCTCGCTGAACACATCATGGAAATCCAATGTGATCCTTCGTGGCAATGATCGCAGATCGAAAATACCGAACAGTCTGCCAATTCCCGGCTCAAATCTAGGAAATTGTCCTCGCTTGGCATTCACCTTGAAGTTGCCTGACAGGGTGGGGTAATCTACTGATCGAGGATCGCCAGACCATGACAGAACGCCTTCAAGCTTGCCACTGCCGCGTCTCACGCGATCAGGATGGCCGAGTCGCGCCAGAAACAGTCCAATATCACTTGCCTCTATCGTAAGATTGGCTTGCATAGTCGGTTGTACGGCGTGATTGTGCCATACGCCCCATGCCGTTATGGAACTGTCTGAATTGGATATATGCAGTTTCTCAATGCGCCAGTTCCTTTCCTCCTGGTTCGCTATCAGCTCCAGTTGACCCAGTTGCTTCTCGCCAATAAAAAAATTATCCGCTGCTACGTTAAGCGCAGGCAAGTTTTTTTCCCGCTGGGTTTGTGTTCGCACGAATGATTCAGGTGGGCGTGCATTGGCGGGAACAATCAACCTGTTCAATCGAGCCACTATTCTGCCGTTGCCGGACGGGTCCCAGCTGATACCTCCATTGATTTGCTCGCTTGTGATGGTGGAATACCATATCCCGCCTTCCTGGTCGGCGTTCAGCCTGACATCTTTCAAGCGGTTTCCCAGAAAGTCGAGCGCGCCGATATGGAAGTTAATGCTTGTCAGGCCGAGACCCGGACCGGGTTCATGGCTGCCTTGTGCCAGCAAGCTACGCCATCGATCCAAATTCAGGAAGGGTACTTCGCCAGTCGCCGATATGCCGTTCTGGGGCAAAACCGCGGGCGTTGTACCAAAATTTACTATACCCTTCTCTACACGATAGTTGCCGGCATCATCACGACCGCGTGCGAATTTTGCTGTTACCAGATCGCCATAGCTCAAGCTTAGCTCGTCGCTATCCGAATCCGAGGTTCTCCTTTCGAAACGTAGTCGTGCAGTATCGGTGGCAGCCTTTGAAAAAGGCTCAGGTAAATCCGAGATAATGCCTACCAGCGATGACTCGATGGATACCTCTGCCGAATTGTTGCGTATATCGACGGTTGCCAACCAATCTGTATCGCCACGCAAATGGCGCCTCCATAGCGTTTCGGCTCGCCCTGGACCCTGAGATGATTCGCTCATTTCGCTGAGGTTAACCTTGCCAACGGCGGATAAACGTATGCCACCGTCTGGCATATCAGTGGAGTTTATAACTACGGGTCCGCCAAGGAAATGGGCAGTTATATTTTCCATCTTTATCTCCGGGCCGGTAAAAGTTACGACGCCGTTAATGTCATTCAGGTTGGGCAGGTGAGAGCCCGGATCAATGTCATTATCTATAAATCGATAGCTACCTGATACGTTGATTGCTTCCGGATGATCCAGCGGAATATCGAGTTGAAGCAGCAGTCTTCCCTCTCCAGCAATATTGGTGTTATTGACAAGGCTGCCGTTGTCGCTGCTGTCCGTGCGCGATGTGACGAATTTGAAGAATTGCTGTGTCGGGCCGCTGGCTTCCATTTCGCCTCTTAACGTGGCATCGGGTGCAGCCATGTCGGCAATGTTCAAGTTCACCCTGCTTAATTTTGCTCCAGAGATATAGGCATTGGAAGCATCAAATTCCATGCGGCTGTTATGAAATTGCAGATTCCCGGACATATCCTCTATGCGAGGCCATCCGGGGATGCGATCCAGCGTTACTCTGGA
>CAJDTQ010000035.1_pt1 | contig 18360 bp, 19 predicted proteins | sample 7389881 | NCBI WGS metagenome assembly CAJDTQ01 (sample SAMEA7055658, study PRJEB34461) | soil metagenome | biome: terrestrial ecosystem; feature: Peninsula; material: soil | place: Antarctica | collected 2016
GAAGTCGTTTTACGAAAAAATTCCGTTGCCGCGTCGTCGCCACTGGTCAATATGGTTCTGGCATCTTCCACGGACATCTTTTGCACCGCGTCGATCAATAGCGGCTTGGCTTCGGCTGCCGCTGTTTCCGCTGCATGATTCATTGTCACGATCAAGCCATCGGCATACTTGCTCATGCCTAGAGTTCGCATGATGCCCTCCACTTTCTGCAGCGATCCAGGCAGCGGAATTTTAACCTTGGGGTTATTGAGAAACCCGTCCGCTACCCCGAGCTTGTCCACCGCCGCATCAGCAGCTTGAGTAAGTGCTTGCTTCAGCGCATTCGTCGTATCGTCGTCGGAAACCGGACCGGATCCCGTAGCACAAGCGGGGATAAAAACGATAAGCCAAATAATAAATACAGTGGTGATACGCATTCGAACAACTCCTGTTGAGTGTGCGCTACTTTCTGGCCGTAAGATATCCTTCTCGCTCCAAAGAAGCGCAGACGAATTATCGGATGCCAGCCTCATGCGCCTGCTGGTCGGCATGGTAGCTGGAGCGTACCATCGGGCCGCACGCGGCATTGCTGAAGCCCATTTCAATGGCGGCGCGTTCCAGTTCCTTGAATCCTTCCGGCGGTACGTAACGTAATACAGGTAGATGCCCAATACTGGGTTGCAGGTATTGGCCAATGGTGAGCATCTCGACACCGTGTTCGCGTAAATCGCGCATCACCTCAAGAATCTCGTCATCGGTTTCCCCCAAACCCAGCATCAAGCCGGATTTGGTCGGAATATCCGGAAAATTCACCTTGAAGTCTTTCAGCAATTTGAGCGAATGTGCGTAATCCGCACCCGGGCGGCACTGCCGGTAAAGTCGCGGAACAGTTTCCAGATTATGGTTCAACACATCAGGAGGACACGCAAACAATTTTTCCAGGGCTACTTCCAACCGGCCACGGAAGTCGGGTACGAGGATTTCTATTTTTGTCCGTGGCGAATGATGCCTGATCTCACGTATGCAATCTACAAAGTGCTGAGCGCCGCCATCACGCAAATCATCGCGATCCACACTCGTGATGACGACGTATTTCAGCTTCATGGCAGCGATGGATTGCGCCAGGTGCAGCGGTTCCTGTGCATCCGGTGCCAGCGGCTTACCGTGTGCCACATCGCAGAACGGGCAACGGCGAGTACAGAGGTCGCCCAGAATCATGAATGTCGCGGTGCCTTTGCCGAAACACTCGCCGATGTTGGGGCAGGAAGCCTCTTCGCATACGGTGTGCAGTTTCTGTTCCCGCAGAATACGTTTAACCTCGTAGAACTCCTGGCTATTGGATGAGCGTACGCGGATCCATGAGGGTTTTCGCAGCACGTCGGCGGCGGATTGAGGCAGAACCTTGATGGGATTACGCGCGGTCTTGGCCGCACCTTTCTGGCGAGTTTCAGTTGTCATGGATAAAACGAATTATTCCTCTTGGTGGGTACATGAAAGCGCATTGCCGCGTTTATTGTCGCGTGGGCTTGTGTCTGGAATATCAGAATCCTCTATCCCGAAAGCCTGGCCTCTAATTTTCTGGCAAGCTTCCTGCGCAGCGTTTCCATTCCATCGGTTATGCCAAGGTCTCTGGTCTGAGTTACCTGTAATCCGGAATAGCCACACGGATTGATCGCTGCAAATGGAATCAGGTTCATATCAACATTGAGAGACAGTCCATGATAGCAACACCCGTTTTTTATCTTTAACCCCAACGCGGCGATTTTTGCCCCATCCACATACACGCCAGGTGCATCCGTACGACCTGTTGCGCCTATGCGATAGTCCCATAGCAAGTCTACCACCGCACTTTCAATTTTCCTGACCAATTCACGCACGCCAAGTTTGAGGCGGCGCAAATCCAGCAGCAGGTAGGCGACAATTTGACCCGGACCGTGGTAAGTGATCTGACCACCGCGATCAGTCCGAATGACGAGAATACCATCGTTATGTAGCAGGTGCTCCGGTTTACCTGCCACACCCTGAGTGTAAACCGGCGGATGCTGCAGCAACCAGATTTCATCAGGCGTATTTTTTGTACGAGAGCCGGTAAAGTCCTTCATCTCTTGCCACGTGGATAGATAGTCCATCATGCCGGCATATCTGATTTTAATGTTTGAACTTACTGATTCATGACACGGGGGATGCATGATCGAAAAAGTATTCGGGGTTTCCAGAACTCGCGGCCTCGTTAAAGTACCAACAATACCAATGGATGATCGCACAGTTCTTGGTATAGCGCATCCAGTTGTTGGCGGGAAACGGCATGTATCGTACAGGTGAGGCTCAGATAGGTATTCTTCTTGCTGATCCTGACCTCCATATTCCCTTCATCATAATCGGGTGCGTGACGTTTTACGGCCATCAGGACCGCCTGGGTAAACGTCTGCCGGCCATGTTCCAGCGACGCCGCATCGGGCGGAAAACCCGGCAAGGACACGACGCGCCCTATGATTTTAATGGGAAAATCACAAGGGTATTCAATTAGAGTAGTTTGCTCGTGCGAATTCATGGGTTGCGGCTTTCTAGCCCGGATGTTTCATAAATTTGTGTGATGATTGCGCAGGATTTTGTTTTGTCGGGAAATTTTGTGAAAGAGTGGCGTAGTTATTCCTACGCCCGACTGAACGAAGTTTTCATACGAAATAAAAGATCAGCGAGGGTGCGCGTCAATTTATGAAACATCCGGGCTAGATATTGGGAAATTTGCCTCGCATCACGTTATGCTTGTAGCTCTGGTAGAGCCTGTGCAGTAATGCAAACATCGCACCCGGTTTACCATCGCCCACCGGTTTACCGTCGAGGTGAGTGATAGGCATGATACTTCGTATGGAATTTTCTCGGCCACTGCCAGCTCCAGTACGACGTCATAAGTAATACCAGGCAACATGAGATGATTTTTTGGTGGCGCCAGCAGAACACCATTTCTTGCTACAAAAATGTTGCTGGCCGCCCCTTCCGTCATAAAACCTTCCCGTAAAAGTACTGTTTCCACTGCACCTGTATCAACCGCCATCTGACGCAGCAATACGTTGGGCAACAGTGAAATCGCCTTGATGTCACAACGTAACCATCGGTTGTCATTGGCTGTGATGGCGCCAACCCCGGTAGAAAGCAGTTCCGACGGCGGCGCCAGCAATGGATTACTCATGATGAACACCGTGGGCATTACCCCTTTTGGAAAAGCATGATCCCGCCGCGCGACACCGCGCGTAACATGCAAGTAAAGGTATTGATCGTCATGATCATTGCCAGCGATGACTTGCTCCAGCAAACCGCTCCACTCGTCAGCCGAGTGCGGATTTTGCAGCCGAATCCCGTCGAGGCTGTGCTGCAAGCGGAGCAGATGCTCGGCCAGGCGGAAAGCTTTGCGGGAATAGACAGGAATTACTTCATATACACCATCGCCAAAAATGAAACCCCTGTCCAGCACAGGAACATGGGCTTCTTCGATAGGCATGAAATCACCGTTCAGATAAATCATGATGAGCCTTGTTCGTAAAATCTGTTGCGGAGCGCATTCATCCAGCGCTAATTAAAGATCAACCTCATGCTATCCCAAGCGCGGCCAAAAATATTCGCGGAACTCACTGTTTCCAATGCCACCAATGGATGCTCTGCTACAAGTTTGCCATCGAGCGTGAATTTCGCCCTGCCCACTTTTCTTCCTGCGGCAATGGGAGCAACCAGCGGCTGTTTATATTCCACCTTGGCTTTCAGCTTATCGGTCTGATCTCTCGGAAGAGAGAAATAGATATCATGCCCGAAACCTGTCTTGAGCTTGTCTTTCGAACCTTTCCATATCTGGATCGCAATCACTTCCGTGTCTTTCGGATATAACCGGATGGTATCGTAAAACTGAAAACCATGATTCAGCATACGCTGACTTTCCATGGTGCGCGCGCTATCGGAGGCTGTTCCCATCACTACCGAAATCAATCGCCGCTCGCCGCGCCTGGCTGACGTAACGAGACAATAGCCCGCAGCTTCAGTATGCCCTGTCTTCAACCCGTCCACGTTAGGATCAAGCCACAAAAGACGGTTACGATTTGCTTGCGTGATTTTGTTGTACGTATATTCACGCAGAGAATAAAGCGGATAGTATTCAGGAAAATCCCTGATCACGGCAGCCGCCAGCAGCGAGAGATCGTAAGCCGTGCTGTAATGCGCGGGATCCGGCAAACCGGTTGAATTGGCGAACCGGGTATTCTTCATACCCAAACGGCTCGCCTCCTTGTTCATTACCTGCACAAAGGCGCTCTCCGAACCCGAAATAGTTTCTGCCAATGCTATGCAGGCATCATTACCGGATTGAACGATCATGCCGCGAATTAATTCATCAATCGTTACTGTCCTGCTGGGTTCGATAAACATGCGGGAACCCGGCGCCCGCCAAGCCTGCTCCGACACCGCCACGACCTGAGTCAGGGTAATGCGTTTCTGGTGGAGCGCGGAGAAAACCACATACGCCGTCATTATTTTTGTAAGCGACGCGGGCTCGACACGTTCGTGAACATTCTGACCGAACAAAGTCTGCCCGCTTTGGAAATCAGTGAGAATATAGGATTTGGCAGCCACCGATAAGGTCTGCGGGGCGGTAGAAAGCTTGGCTTGCTGCGCCGCAACCGGTAAGGCTAACACGCAGAACAACAGAGGAAATAAACGTCTCATTGATAGTGGCAAAAACCGTTATTATATCCCAGCCACATCGATCGCGTTACCAGGGCACGGATTGCCGGCAATTTAACGGCATCCCGCTCTATTGTTTGCCGCCGCAAATGCTAAAACCGTCGTTCCAACCCAGTTTATATTGAGCATCGGTTGCGAACCGATTTTTGTCCTTGAGTCCGAAACGCGTTTTCTTCGCGGTCTCGCAGCCATCGATATAGCCATCCTTGAAAGCCGGCGAGTAACCGGTGAGGTTATAGACGGGTCTCGTGGTCGCGGGCAATGGCCCCGGAGGCCGCTCACCCTGCCTGGTAGCCGTACAGCCTGCAAATGTCATAATCAGAACAACTGCCGCGATCAAATGCATCACCGGTTCTCCTTTGATTAACAGCGATAGGGTAACCCTCACTACTTTCTGGCCAAAGATACCACCTCGAATCGGCAAAATCCCGCATTCCCGCTCGTTCGCATCTCGGGCATCCTTTGTATCATGCAGCCTTCCGGACTACGCCATGCTGAACCGCCTGCTTCTGGCGGTTCACGAGGTTCAGGATGCGGTTGCCATCCTCAACGCCTGCGCCCGCCGCCCCCGAAGATACCACCCAAAACGCCGCGAAAGATCTCGCGGCCAACCTGGGAACCCGCGGAACGCGCTGCGCTTTTGGCAAGCGTATCGAGAATGCCGGGGTGATGGCCTCCGCGCGGACCTGTCTTGCCGAGCAGCATATCGCCCAATATACCCCTCACACCACCGCCGGTACCCGTTGAGCCCGTCCGGGCCGACTGTGGGCTTGGCTCACTTTCGGCATTCTGTTTTAGGGCTGTACGACTCCTGATTATTTCGTATGCCGATTCGCGATCAACCGTCTGTTCGTAATGGCCGAAAATGACCGATGATCTGATGACGGCCGTACGCTCCGCATCGGTAATAGGGCCAATTCTCGATGCCGGTGGCAAAATAAACGCACGCTCAACCTTGGCTGGACGGCCTTTCTCGTCTAAAAACGACACGAGGGCTTCCCCGACAGCGAGCTCCGTGATTACTTTTTCCGTATCAAAATCCGGATTGGCCCGCATGGTTTGGGCTGCGGACCTGACTGTCTTCTGGTCCCTCGGGGTAAACGCGCGCAATGCATGCTGTACCCGATTGCCAAGCTGGCCTAAAACGCTTTCGGGAATATCCAGCGGACTCTGCGTGACAAAGTAAACGCCTACTCCCTTGGACCGTATCAATCTCACCACCTGCTCAATTTTCTCCAGCAACGCCTTGGGCGCTTCGCTAAACAGCAAATGGGCTTCGTCGAAGAAAAAAACCAGCTTTGGTTTTCCTTCATCGCCAACTTCGGGAAGGCATTCGAACAGCTCCGACAATATCCACAGTAGAAAAGTCGAATACAACTTGGGTGAACCCATCAGCTTATCGGCGGCAAGAATATTGATCACGCCCCGCCCATTGCGATCGGTTTGTATCAAGTCACTTATATCGAGCATCGGTTCACCGAAGAAGTCATCTCCGCCCTGTTGCTCGATCTCCAGCAATGCGCGCTGAATGGCCCCTATCGAGGCCGCAGAGACGTTGCCATACTGGACAGTGAAATTCTTCGCGTTTGTGCCGACAAATTGCAATATCGCGCGCAGATCCTTTATGTCAAGCAGTAGCAATCCATTGTCATCCGCGATCTTGAACACCATTGTCAATACGCCCTGCTGCGTATCGTTCAGGTTGAATAGCCGCCCCAGCAACAGCGGTCCCATATCTGAAATCGTTGTCCGAACGGGATGACCTGCTTTTCCGTAAATATCCCAGAATGTAACAGGACATGACATCCATTGCGGTTCATCGAGTTTGAGATGCGAAAGTCGCTCCGTCAGTTTTGGCGACCCTGCACCTGAAGCGGAAAGTCCCGCAAGATCGCCTTTGACATCAGCCATGAATACCGGCACCCCGATTGATGAAAGCCGCTCGGCCAACACTTGCAACGTAACGGTTTTCCCGGATCCGGTCGCACCCGTGATCAATCCATGCCGATTGGCAAAATTTGGCAGCAACCCGATCACGCGGTCCGATTGGGCGATAACTAACGGATTTGTCATGAAAACCTCAGAGAATGCTCAGGATCGATCCGGCATTAATTCGATGCTTCAGCAATGCTGCCTTTACCGCTGCTTTTGCAATCGACAACCTGCTCTTTTTTAATCTACCCGGCCCAACCGGCAATTTCCAGCATTAAAAGCAGCAGAAGCCACAACACCAGGCAGCGCCAAACCAGGCCTACCGTGCTTTGCAGAAAATCCATGTCTGCTTCTTCGCCCACACCCAGCTCTGGACGATAATGCTTGCCACCGGCTTCTTCCAACGGATCACCCAGGCAAACCCCAAGGGCACCAGCACCGCTGGCGAGAATGATGCCCTGATTCTGGTCCACCCATGATGCCGCCTGTGCACGCCAGCAATAAACTGCATCCTCAAAATTCCCCGCAATGGCGAAGCTCAACGCAGTCAATCTTGCCGGAAGCCAATCGATTATCGCGAATGCCTTTGTGGCAAAGTCCCCGAAAGCATCCGGGCGATTGCTCCAACGCTCACTCAACAATTCAGCACTACGATACAACACCGGACCCAGCGGTCCCGGCAGGACGGCAAAGCAGACAATGACCCCAAATAAATAGCGGTGCGAATAGACAAGCCCCTTCTCGATAGTGACCCGTGCGATCTCCTGATTGCTGAGGTTTTCCGCTTCGACCCCGTGCAGTTCCTTCAACAACTCGCGCGCAAGCAGCGTATCGCCATTTTTGAGTGCATCCTTGATTTCTGCGAATGAATAGCTGAACTGGCGAAATCCCATCGTGAGATAAAGTGTAATGACGTTCCATACCCACGCCAGCATGGGATTGAGGTTATGCAAGAAATAGTAGATCCAGCTCCACAGTATCACTACAGGCGTTATCGCGGCGATCCAGGCGACGACGCCGTGGCGGCGCGCGCCGGTATTGAAATATCGCTCCAGCCAATCGGCGTAGGAGAGAAAGAGTAAAATGACAGGATTGCGATCGCTGCCTGGACGCAACCGGTCCAGCAGAAGAGCGGAAATCAAAGAGAAAAAAATCATTGCGAAAAAATCATACGGGTTTCTGCTACTCCATTCTTATCCGGATGATTCATGAATTTGCGTGATGATTGCGCAGGATTTTGTTTTGTAGGGAAATTTTGTGAAAGAGTGGCGTAGTTATTCATACGCCCGACTGAACGAAATTTTCATACGAAACAAAAGACCAGCAAGGGCGCGCATCAATTTATGAAACATCCGGGTTATATATCGTCACAACACCGATTTGAGCAACTTGCCCATCTCGGCGGGATTCCGCGTTACCTTAATCCCGCACTCTTCCATGACGGCGAGTTTTTCCTGCGCCGTGCCCTTACCACCGGAGATGACCGCGCCGGCATGACCCATGCGCTTGCCCTGCGGTGCGGTAACACCTGCAATAAAGCCCACTACTGGCTTCTTCATATGCTCCCTGACCCAACGAGCGCAATCCTCCTCATCGGAACCGCCGATTTCGCCCACCATCAAGACAGCATCGGTTTCATCATCGTCGTTGAACAATTTCATCACATCAAGGTGCTTCAGCCCATTCACCGGGTCGCCGCCAATGCCGATACAGGTAGACTGGCCCAATCCCTGCTCCATCAGTTGCGCTACAGCCTCATAAGTGAGCGTGCCCGAACGCGATACCACACCCACGCGCCCCCGTTTATGGATGTAGCCCGGCATGATGCCAATCTTGATTTCTCCGGGTGTGATAATGCCCGGACAGTTGGGGCCGATCAGCCGGGTTTTACGCCCCTGCATCCTGTAGCAGGTGCGCAGCATGTCGCGCACCGGAATACCCTCTGTAATGCAGATTACCAGGTCCAGCTCTGCGTCCACGGCCTCATCAATAGCAGCGGCGGCGAATGGAGGGGGCACATAAATGACGGAAACGGTCGCACCCGTTGCCTGCTTCGCTTCCTCGACGGTAGCAAAAACTGGAATGCTTTCGAAATTCTCGCCTGCTTTCTTAGGGTTAACGCCCGCGACAAAACAATTCTTTCCGTAGGCATAATCCCGGCACATGCGCGTGTGAAACTGCCCGGTTTTACCCGTCATACCCTGAGTCATGACGCGAGTATGACGGTCGATCAGGATAGCCATACTATACCCCTTTTGTTGCAGATTCTGCTGCTGGCGCCGCCGACTGTGCGGCCATGACAACCTTCTCCGCAGCATCCGCCATATTCCCCGCGGAAATTATTCGCAGCCCGGATTCGCCCAGGATTTTTTTGCCCAGCTCCACATTGGTTCCTTCGAGGCGCACCACCAGCGGAACGTCCAGCTTCAACTCCCGCGCGGCTGCCACCACCCCTTCTGCGATCACATCACACTTCATGATCCCGCCAAATATATTTATGAGTATGGCTTGCAGCTTGGGATTGCGCAGCATCAGCTTGAAGGCTTCCGCCACTTTTTCAGCGGTGGCGCCCCCGCCCACATCCAGAAAATTGGCGGGATTCCCGCCGTAGAGCTTGATGATATCCATGGTTGCCATCGCCAGGCCCGCGCCATTGACCAGGCAACCGATGTTGCCGTCCAGGGAGATATAGGAGAGACCATGCCGAGATGCCTCGATTTCCGCCGGGTCTTCCTCGTCCAGGTCCCGCAGGGCAGCAATATCAGGGTGGCGGAAGAGCGCGTTGTCGTCAAAACTCATTTTTGCGTCGAGCGCAACGATATGCTCCTCAGCGGTAAGAACCAGCGGGTTGATTTCAACCAGTGAGGCATCTGTGCTGTCATAGGCCTGGTACAAGCTCTGCAAAAGAGACTGTGCTTCTTCCATCGCTGTTTCCGTGATGCCGATCTTGCCGGCAATGTCGCCGGCATCCTGTGCGGTTAGGCCGGCGAGCGGATCGATCAACACTTTGTGAATTTTTTCCGGATTGCTGACCGCGACCTCCTCGATATCCATTCCCCCTTCGGAACTTGCCATCAGGCAGACGCGCCGGCTACTTCGATCAACTACCAGGCCGATATAAAACTCTTTTCGAATATCAACGCCCTGCTCTACCAGAAGGTGCCGGACGACCTGGCCGCGCTGGCCGGTCTGATGCGTAACCAGCGTCATACCCAGTATTTTCTCAGCGTATTGTTTTACCTCGTCAAGCGACCTGGCTACTTTTACGCCACCCCCCTTGCCACGGCCTCCGGCGTGAATCTGCGCTTTAACCACCCACACGGCACCACCCAGATTTCTGGCAGCCTCAACCGCTTCCTCGACACTAAAACAGCCGATTCCCCGGGGCGTGTTAACGCCGAATCCCCGCAAAATCTGTTTAGCCTGGTATTCGTGGATTTTCATGGCTTCTCCAGTAACGCGGAAAACCAAGTATATCCTATTCGTTTAAAGACGTTGCATGAAGAAGACGGTAGTTTACGATTGGATCGCTACGAAATCCGAACTCGTGAATGGTTGTCCTTATCGAATCGCCGGGTTATATGTCGATATCATCTATTGGCGGGATCGCCGACGTTCCTGATGGATGAATTCGCCGAATCCTGATCGATATTTAAGCAGCGGTGTGGCTGGAATCAGAATCCCCCACTTCGCATAGTATTACCGTCACGTTATCTCTACCCCCTGCGGCGATAGCGGCCCCGATCAGCTCTTCAACCTTGCACCGGATCGATACGGAGGAAACGAGAATATCCTGGATCGCTGAATCAGCGACCATATCCGTTAGCCCGTCCGTACACAGGAGGAAAATGTCATGGCCGAGTCCCGTACCTTCCAGAATATCGAAGGACACCGATGGATCGATTCCAAGCGCTTGCAGGATGATGTTTTTCTGCGGGTGATGTTTCGCTTCCTCCGGTGTCAGTGTTCCGTTGTCCACCAGGCCCTGCACCAGGGAGTGGTCTTTGGTCAACTGCCGCAAGACGCCATCCCTCAGCAAATAGATTCTGCTGTCTCCGACGTGACCGACAACATATCTGTCCCCGGCAAACACGAGAAGATCGCCGGTACATCCCATCCCTTCGTCATCGGGATACTCTGCGGTATGTTCGAGCATCCGCTCATTTGAACGCTTGAAGACTTTTCGCGCGAGCTCATGGTTTGCTTCACTGAATGAAGGCGTACGGCTGCAAAAAACAGTTTGCGCCGTTTCGATAAAGTAACGACTGGCAATTTCACCCGCTGCCGCGCCGCCCATCCCGTCCGAGATTGCAAAAAGCCCGGCTTCAGGCATGACCAGGCAGGCATCCTCGTTATTGCTGCGTAACAGCCCTATGTCAGTTGCCGCTGCCGAGATCAGCTTGATCATATGATCGTGAATCCGGTAGTTGAACACTCACTTGGTAAATCAGTGTTATGATTAATAACGATATTTCATATTATGTGACACGCATCTTCCGGGTGACGGCGCTATCCGATTCAGGATAATATCCGGGCAAAGAAATGATAGTTTCTGATCAATTACTCATGCCGTTCGACATACCTGACCGATATACAGTCTTTAGTAAAGGGGGTATTCTTACCATTCTTACCGGGAACGCGAGCTTCATTCAAGCATCTCACAATACGGGTACTGCCATTATGTCAAACTTGTCAAAAAGGGAAAGCATGCGGGCACTGATGTTTCTGTTGGCGGCGTTTTGCCTATCGAGCTTCAACTCGTTATCATTTGCCAGCGAACGCAATCCTGGCGGCGATGCTGTCACTTACACGCCTGATGTTACCTTTACCTTGCGCACCGACATCGCAGACGGGAAACTGGTATTTATCGGTGAAACCGATGCCATTGCGGGCAAGATCAACCCCGATCTGAAAGTGCGCGATGGCGCGGTTGTCCAAATCAACCTGATCAATGGCGACGGCGCCGTCCACGACATCGCCATTCCCGAATTCAGCGCGAAGTCCAGCAACATCACGGCAAAAGGCGCAGCCACTACGATAGTCTTCCGCGCAACCCGTACCGGCGACTTTGAATACCTCTGCACGCTACCCGGCCATAAGGCTGCCGGCATGTTCGGCCATCTCATCGTGGGCACCCCGGAGGAGAAGGCGAAAAGCAGCGCAATAGATGTCGCACAGGATCCTCATGCGGTAGGCGAACCGGTCGGTAACCGCGGGCCAAAACACGTGATGCTGGATCTCGAGTCCACCGAGATCGAGGGCCGGCTTACGGATGGCAGCACCTATAAATACTGGACCTTCAACAACAAGGTGCCAGGCCCATTTGTACGCATAAGGATGGGCGACACAGTTACCGTCAAGTTGCGCAATGCAAAAGACAGCGCCCATATCCATTCGGTAGATTTTCACGCGGTTACGGGTCCGGGTGGAGGCGCTGCAGTCACCCAGGTGGCGCCTGGCCAGCAAAAGAGTTTCACCTTCAAGGCACTGCACCCGGGACTGTTCGTTTATCACTGTGCCACTCCCATGGTCGCCCAGCACATCGCGAATGGCATGTATGGAATGATTCTGGTTGAACCTGAAGGCGGCATGCCAGAGGTCGACCGGGAATTCTACGTCATGCAGGGTGAACTCTACACCGCGCAACGGCATGGCGCTCCAGGCTTGCATGAGTTTTCGCTCGAAAAACTTCTCGCCGAGAATCCGGGTCACCTTATGTTCAATGGAACCAGTGACGCGCTTACGAAAACGTACAAAATGAAAGCAAATGTGGGCGAAAACGTGCGGATATACTTCGGCGTGGGCGGCCCCAATCTCATTTCGAGTTTTCACGTCATCGGAGAGGTGTTCGATAAGGTATATGACCACGCTTCGCTGACCAGTCCGCGGCTAACCGACGTACAAACCACGCTTGTTCCACCCGGAGGCGCCACCATAGTGGAGTTCAAGGTGGATTATCCGGGTCGCTATATCCTGGTCGACCACGCGCTGTCGCGCATGGAGAAAGGGCTGGCGGGTTTCCTGACAGTTGATGGCAAGCCAAACCCGGCGATATTCAACAGCAGCGAAAGGACCGGCGTGACCTCCGGACGTCACGACTAATGCTGGCCGCAACGATGGCGATGAAATAGCTTCAATCCGTGCTGCCACACATCGGTTCGAAGCCTCTCGCCCCAATACGCGATCCAAAAACCTTGCCGTCAACGATGCCCTCGATCAGCGAAAGCTCCCTAGAAAACCGTGCGTGTGACCGTAGGAATCAACATATTCCCCTACGATCTCTCCAGCGTCATTGATGCCAAACGCGCGCGTATGCTTTGCTCGCGGAACGTTAAATGTTTCCAGGCCGCGCGCTTCCGTAAATATAAACCCCCGATCAATTCCATTCCTGGTAAAGGTTCCGACGTGCCTGACGTTATCCGGCGCATCGGCATCGTTGATACCGTAAGCGTCGCTTCTAGTCGCGCCTGGGATAACGATGCGTGCGGCATCCGCAACGTCAGGTCCCGACAAATAAAAAGCGCTGAATTCACCCGTCGCTTCCTGTAGTGTGCCTACCATTCTTCGCGTGTTGTTAATACCGAAAGTCTGCGTCGAGAGGTCGTTGAATACACTGATGGGAGAACCGACCCCCGGCGGAAAGGTAAAGCCGTAATGCCTGCCCGCCATGTCGGAGAAGGAACCGACAATGAGCCCGCCATCGTTAATGCCGTGAGCACTGGGAATAAAGGGATCGCCAGGATATGAAATAACGCCGCCATCCAGCAGAAAAGCGCGCTGGCCGGATACGTCGCGAACAGCACCCACAATCTCGCCAGTGCCGGAATTATTGATGTCAAACGCTTTAACCTCAATGGCTTCATCAATGATAAGCGTGGAAAAATTGGTTTGTGGATCCCGTCGGAACGCGTTGATATTTCCCGCCTTATCGACGTAATACCCAACAATGGAAGCGGACCCCGCCGGGCTGGCGTTATTTATGCCACGCGGATGAGTGGATACCGCTCCCGGAACGTCAATATCCGTAAAGACAGTGGGTATGCTGGAGCAACCGACAATTCCGCTTACCAAACCGAATCCAGCGATCCACATGATTAATTTTTTTTTCATCTTCGTCTCCTCTAGAAAGACCCGTTCCTCAAAACGCCACAAACCGCAACGCAAACCGTCACCGTCTTTGCGCATCAATAATTGCATAACCGAATATATTATAGATAGCCCCAGATTCTGAAAAATACAAGGGCGCTGGAGGTTTCAGTGATTGCGTTCCATCGTTGGGATCAAGGCGGCCCCGGCGATGACGTGGTGGTTGTAACGAATCTTGCTAACCGAGGCTTCGATTCCTATACGACAGGATTTCCGCAGGCAGGTTTGTGGAGAGTCCGTTTCAATAGCGACCATGCCGGCTACAGCCCGCCGGCAGAAAAGATATGATGCCCTGTGCCGGAAATATCGGTATCGGGCCCTATAGCGTACTCATCTTGTCACAATGACAGGGATACCATCGCATAAAATCTGACTGTTCTCCTCCTTGACCGAAGATTTCTTCCACCAGTTTGCGTTTTTTCAGGCTCGCCGCGTAGCCGGCATGCTGCGTCATGCGCCTATCAATGGCGCTACCCACCTTCTTCTGGGTGACATGCGGTGTCATTCTGCGATCTCGCATGGCCCGCCAGTTGAAGCTGAGGTAAATTATTATCATTCATCAACTGGCTTAAAGACCACGCTAGAACTCTAACTTAAACCAAGCAGCCTCCATGAAACTCGGCGGATTCACTATTTAAATCGGATGAAAGAAGCAAGTTTCAAGGTTTGTGCTACGCTGAACAGCTGACAAAAGAATTTGTGGAGTCGTTAATCAATCATGTACCCATGGTGAATCTGCCGGTATTGCGATTTCAATAATCCAGGCCAGCGGGGCGTTCAGGATGCGCCATCCGTTCCGAATTGTGGATCTGGATGTCGCGAACGCTATAAAATCATGGGGGAGAGATGGCTTCTTGCAAGCCTGGAAATGCGGACGAAGCCAGGTGGTCTGTATTAATGGTCACGCTGGCTCTTACACTACAGGGAGAAAACGTCATGTCCGGTGGATATACCCACATTACCCTGGCACAGCTTGCCATCGAAGAAGCCTGTTTTAAACGTGAAGGCTTGCTGCATGACGATGCCAGGCGGGCGTTGGGCTATTGGAAAAAGTTTTGCATCACCGGGGCGGTCGCCCCCGATTATCCCTATCTCGACATAATGGACAGCAATTCCTGCGCGTGGGCCGATGCCATGCACAAGAGGCTCTCGGTAGCCTTGTTACGCAATGGGGCCGCAGGGATACGCGACATGGCGGATGTCAACGTGCGCCAGAAGTGCATCGCCTGGCTGTTCGGCTTTGCCTCCCATGTCGCAACCGACGGCACCATCCATCCGGTAGTCAACCTGAAAGTGGGTCCCTACGAGCAGAACAAGACCGAACACCGGCGCTGCGAAATGTCCCAGGACGTTTACGCCCACAGCCGGCTCAACCTGGGCGTACTGGATTTCAACCGGCAAATATCCACCAACGTGGCCGATACCTCCGACGCGGACAATCCGGACCGCATGGATCCGGACGTGGCCCGGTTGTGGCAGGATTTGCTGACCGGCGTTTATTCCGGCCTGGACCTGCAGCTTAAAGCGCCCAGGGTACACGACTGGCATAGTGCCATGCGCCGCATGATGAAGATAGGCGAAAGCGGCAACGTGCTGTTCCCTTTTGCCCGCCACGTAGCCGCCCATCAGGGCCTGGTCTATCCGGCCGCTGCCGAGACCCAGTATATCAAGGGGCTCGAAGCCCCCGGCGGCCTCACGATGGATTTCGAGGAGATATTCCAGAAAGCGCTCAACAATGTGGTGGAATTATGGGGCTGGCTGGCGTTGTCGCTGCAAAAGCAGGCTTCCCCGCTGGATACCCTGACAAGCTGGAGCCTGGATACCGGCATCGATGAAAACGGCCGCATGGTTTACTGGAGCTGACACCATGAAATACAGCATATTGATCAGTCTTGCCGCCGCTTTTCTGTTGGGCGCCTGTGTCACCCCCACTGATGTCTCCCCCGATGCCGGCGAGCGTGGCCGTTTGTCCACCAAGATGGTCAATCTGAGTTCGGCGGTAAATACGTATTTCGCCGATCTGCCTGCGGCGCCCACCGACAGCGATGCCACCATTTTGGAAAACGCCACCCGTCACGACAAGCGCCTGCTGGCTTCGGAATTCAAGCCTTATATGCTGAAGGTACAGTATCAGAACCCATACGCGGTGCTGCTGTTATGCAGCAGGGATGGCACGCGCGCCATCATGGAAGACGCAGGCTGTTCCGCCCGCCTCGATCGTCAGGTAACCCGTGCCGCACCTTGCGAATTTACCTTGCGCGTCAGCCGGGGCTGTCAGGTGGAAGGGGGAGATCTGCAGTAAGGCGATTTAGAAATTCGCTCTTACGCGATCTGCCTACGGTACGTGCCAGTTCGAGACATTAGAGCGATAATCCCGGAATCGTCGTTCAAGAATTACGCCGGCGGCGTGCCTGCCGATAGACTGCGATTTCTCGACATCCTGCCTGCCTGCACAGATAATAGCGCTACGTGCCATGGGCCACGTGTTCACGAGCCAGGGAATGACGTGCGGCCGCAGATGCCCCGCGATGCGAGGGTCTGAAAGACAATAAATAACGCAAGAAAATAGGCCGTGGCACACATACATATCTTCCTGTCCACCCTCAGCGCGGAGTTCCGCAGCTACCGTGACGCCTTGCGCCACGACCTGGATCTCCCGAACGTCACCGTCAAGGTGCAGGAGGATTTCGTCGCCACCGGTACAGAGACGCTGGACAAGCTCGACGATTACATTGAGCGAGTGGCGACCATCCGGGCACTCAAGCCGGGCACTCAAGCGATAAAATCAAAGGCAGGACATTAGCACCGGAGAGGCACGTGAGCTTAATATCTGCTGTAAGAAAGATCGGCAGTCCGTTTAGTATCGATTTTCGACTCCCGGTGCCGATAGCCGCCATTCAAATTATCATGACGAGGTTGGCTTACCCCTATGCTTGCTTCCAAAAGTATTCCAATTTAATTCGTCGCACTATTATTATGCATATGCGTACAAACGTGTTTTGGAGCCATGCATGAATCAATCGCTTGCTGCCGATTCGTATGTTTTGCGATTTTCAAAAAGACTGGCCGGTGGGTCCGTTTAATAGCCGTCAGCCCCAGACCATGACCTTCATTGTCCGCCGAGCCCTTGAAACCGATGCACCGGCCTTGATCGCCTTGCGCAGGCGATTCTTTGAAGAAACCACGTTCATGATCTGGGAGCCTGCTGAATTCAGGGATACCGAAGATGACGAACGCGCCCGCATCATGCGCTTGAGTCGGCAACCGAACAGCGTCCTACTCGTAGCCGAGGCGGAAGCGGAACTCGTCGGACTGTTGTCAGCCACAGGCAGGGAACGCAATCAGTTGCGCCACTCCGCGCTGCTGTCATTGGGCGTGGCCAGGTCGCACTGGTCGCAAGGTATTGCCACCCGCATGATGCAGGAGGCAATAGCCTGGTCTTTGGCTGCGGGTCTCAAGCGGCTTGAACTCACCGTGCATACCGCGAACCTTCGCGCCGTATCCTTATATATGCGTCATGGGTTTCAGGTCGAGGGCAAGAGCCGCTCGTCGCTGTGCGTGCAGGGGAAGTACGTCGATGAATATTTCATGTCCCTCATCCATGGGAGCTGATCGCCCCATCGGCGAACATGCCGGCACCCTCTGCTGCCGGACCATGCCGGTGCGCCGCTGGCTTGGCGAAGGAATCATAGTTTGCTTTTTTTGAGTAAAAAATGAAAAAAGATTATTGGCTGGAACGCTGGGAACGGGAAGAAATCGGTTTCCATCGGAACGAGTTCAATCCCTATCTGCGCCAATACTGGCATGAATTGCATCCCGTGCCCGAACAATCGGGAACCGACCACGGTTTTCTGCTCGACTTTACTGGTGTTCCTTGCTGAAGTCACTCCATGCCGCGTCGCGCCCGTCTTATTTTACCTGATATTCCCCTGCACATTATCCAGTGCGGGAACAATCGCCAAGCCTGTTTCTTCGCCAACGGGGATTACTCTGTCTACCTGGACTGGCTGAGCGAGCGCGCCAGCAAGACCGATTGCCAGGTTCATTCCTACGTACTGGTGATTAACCATGTACGTCTTCTGATTTCAGCGGATCGGGCGGAGGCGCCAGGATTGCTAATGAAAGCGCTGGGAAAAATAAGGATGATCATGCAAAATGCTGATATCCGGTAAATGATTTCAAGACGGATGGGAAACCGTGGTCTGTCCCCAATTATTCCGATAACGATTTTGCGGTTTTTATTTGAACCTCCTCTACTATGCGCAACACGGTATAAATAACCAGCGTCAACCATAGTTGGACAGCCTTACTTATGTCGGGTCGCCAACTACTTGAAATTTCGTCCGCTGGCCGCCACGATTATTTATAGCATATAAAACCATTTTTTAAAGGTGGTTTTATAGACGGGCTGGGGGATCATTTCGGATTGCGTTACTTCCGGGTAAACCACATATGAAACAGCAGCGATTTACAAGAAGCAAGACCTCGTATCTTGACGGTGTCGGTGAAACACAATGCAATATACGTGTTGAGCAGGCTGAACCGCAAGACATCGGCAAGACTTTAGGTGCATGA